>JAABUT010000421.1_pt1 | contig 70176 bp, 70 predicted proteins | sample 5559281 | NCBI WGS metagenome assembly JAABUT01 (sample SAMN10711880, study PRJNA513359) | rock metagenome | isolation source: Antarctica rocks | place: Antarctica: Victoria Land, Ricker Hills nord | collected 2016-01-04 | reverse complement strand
TTAACATCTTTTTTCTTTCTCAACATTCTTTTCTTTCATCAACATCTTGTTCATTTACATCATCTTCTTTTCATGTCACAAACACATTTCTTTCAAGTCTATGTCATGATTCTAGCCTTGTCAGACTTAGTCTTCTAGTCTTGTCAGATTTATTCTCGCTTCGTCATCTTGACTAGTTTCTATTGAGTCTAGCGTCGACTGAGAAACACATATATGTAGTCAGCTTCTTTTCTGTAGCTATCTTTCTTTCTTAGCATTTATCTTCTAGTTAAATGACATCTCTATCTGACTCACTCTAGACAGATTTCTAACATTAGATAAATGCTCATCATCATTTACTCTGCTATCGATGAATAGACAATATGAAACAATCTATTCAGTAAGAAAAATTTGCAAGAAATTCTTCAAATTTGCATCATCATTTTAGATTGCAAGAAATTCTTCGATTCTACACTCATTTTCATCATTCTATTCGCAAGAGATTCTTTAAATAAAGCACTCAATTATTATCTGAAATTCACAAGAGATTCTTTGAATTTTCACTCATTAAAAAACATCAATCAAAAACATCAACTCTTCATTTACTATTATCTCAATAACTTCTATCTTCTCTTATCATGATACACAACATCAAGTTAGTTGAGTTTCAAACAACTCATCTGCTTAAAAGCACTGTCAATAGAAGAGTTTCACTTCTACTCATTGATGCTTCAGTTGAAGCTGAGAAAGCTGTCATTGCATGAAACATACACATTGAAGAACAACTGTTTCATTGAGTCAGCAATCAATTCAGCGAAGTCATCAATATGCTGAACGAGCTTCGAAGTCAGTGAGACTTAACTTTACAACTCAATGAATACTGACTTCTTGTACAAAATGATCACAAAAAGAGAGCGAAACAACTAGAAGTTGCTTTTGATAAGAATAATGAGCTAGAGAAAAAGATCAATCAGCTACAAGACGAGCGATTGAACTTCAGAGCGAAACAACGTCAAGCTGATCGATCTATGTCTCGTCAAGATACTCAGTCAGCTGAACAACGAGTCAATCAGAAAGAAGCTCGCTTTCAATGAGAATCTTCTACTTTATCTGATAATGAAAATGAGAATGATCATCACAAGTTCATCAAGCTTTCGAATTCACTCATCTTCATCGAAACAGATGATTCTATCTGAGAGACATGAAATATCAAAATAGCTGACAAGCTCGATGTCAACGCGAATCATTACTTTACTGAAAATATTCGTATTGTTTATGTGATTTTCAGGCTAGAAGATGATGCTGATCAACAAATCTATGCAAAGTATCATATTGATGCTTTCTCATTCTATCAGTCACTATCAGAGCTACTGAAACATCTGAAAGAAATTTACGAAGATCAAAATCTGATTCAAAAGTGTCATTGCAAGTACATTATTCTAAAGCAGCTCAACAAGTCTTTCAGCTCTTTCTATTCAGAATTCACTAGAATATTCAGCTTTCTGAACTACGATGATATCACTCTGATGAACAACATTCAGAATAAAATCAACAATCATCTTCAAAACGCGTTGTCAATTTATCTCATAAAGTTTAGCTCACTTAATAAGTTCAAGATCTTTCTTCAAGATGTAAATAACAAACAATGAGTCAATTATTAGCTACATGATAAACAATGAACAGTCAAATTGATAGCAGCTTCGAAAAAACGTTTTGTTTCTTCATCAACATCAGCTTCAACTACTAGCTATGTTCAACTCGCTACTTTTTTCACTCTTGAATCTAAATGATCAAGAATGTCAATCATCTGCTTCAACTGCAAAGTATTAAGTCATCTTTCAAAGAACTGTTCTCAGCTGAAAACTAGTACTTTGACATCTCATGCATTCATCTTTTGTCTCAATGAGATCATCATGTCGAAAGAAGAGAAGAAATTATTTACAGAGAAATCGAAGAATGAGACAAAAAACTAGTGATTTTCATCAAAGACGTGATGAAAGATGTGTTAATTTCTTCAACAATGAGCAGCTCAAATAATCTCTTTGTCTTGAAATCTTTGACTACTGAATGTGTACTATCTAGCAATGAAATTAGTTACTCATTAAAGTCATTGATTGACACTGAAGCAGCTGACTATTCGTTCATTGATGAATTAATCGCGCAGAATGTTTGTGATTATTTGCAAATCAAATCGTTATCTTTAATCAAGCTCAAGTCAATAAGAGAATTCGATGATCATTATGCAAAAAAGCTCATTATTCATGCAATTTATTTAAATCTGACTGTTCAAGATCATATGAAACGTTTCGTTTCTATGCTGATTACTTGATTAAACTAGCATCAGATGATTCTTGAAAAAAACATAAATGAACAAGATTGAAATGACTATTGATATGAGAAATGATCGTCTTCAATTTTCTAGTTTCGAAGCTCATATCAAAGCTTCTATCAAAGCTCATTCGACTGTTCTTTCGAGCAAGAAAATCGTGATAGAACAGAAGAGTTCAATCTCTACTCAAATACTAAAGAGATTTATCTCTTCTGTTGTCACTCAACTCAGCGAGAAGTCATCTTCATTCAGTAAAATCATGAAATCATTTAATTCAGTCAACTTCGCTTCGTCTTTCAATTCAATGAACATAGCAATGATAGAGACTGCAACATATAAATCACTAGTCAAACAGTTGAATGTGACTACTTTCGCGATCATCATCACGAAAATCGATCGACTTCTAAAAACAGCTAGAAATAAACTTGAAGATGTAAATCTACAAGAGCTTTCACATGAAAAGATCTTGAAAGAAGTCAAAGCTAAGCTTTCTTTGAAATATCATGACTATCTAGACGTGTTTGATCGAGCGATGACTGATCAACTATTTTCTCATTGTCTCTACAATCATAAAATTGAGTTGATCGACAAGAAAACGTCTTCTTGAAGTCGTCTCTATCATATGTCTGACTACAAGCTTCAAAAGATGAAGAATTATCTGATTGAGCATTTGAATAAAGACTTTATATCTTCTAGCTCAGCTTCATATGCTTCGCTCATACTATTCGTCGAAAAGAAAGATGATAGCTTGCGTTTCTGCGTCGATTACAGAAAGCTCAATGCTTTGATCAAACGAGATCACTATTCTTTGTCATTAATAGACGAGACTCTCGCTCATATACAAGAAAGCAAGTATCTGACTCAATTGAACATCATTGTCGCGTTCAACAAACTACACATGCATTCAGATAGCAAAGATTTGACTATCTTTATCACTTCTTTTGATTTCTACAAATATCACATGATGTCTTTCAGATTAATCAACGACTCAACTTTCTATCAACACTATATGAACGACGTGCTATTTGACTATCTTCATCAGTTTTGTCAGATCTATCTAGATGACATTATCATTTACAGCAAAACACTGAAGAAACATAAGTGACACGTATGATTAGTTCTACATAGACTACGAGAGACTGATTTTCAGATGAATATAAACAAATGCAAGTTTCATGTTCAGAAGATTTTCTTTCTGAAACTATTGCTATTCATCGAAGAACTAAAAATGAATCTCAGAAAAGTACAAGTAGTAGTTGAATGATCTACTTCTACAAACCTCACTCAGATGCAGTTCTTCGTTGACTTCTGCAATTTCTATCGACGTTTTATAAAGAACTTTTCGAAGATTGTTCGTTCTCTGATTCAACTAACTCAAAAGAAGATGATATTTGAATGAGATCAAGCTTGTCAAACAATCTTTGATCATATGAAGAAACGAATGACTGAAGTCTCTATTCTTCGTCATTTTGATCAGAATAGAAAGACTATTCTTGAAATAAACTCATTCAACTACGTCGACGATGATATACTTTCTCAGTATGATGACGAAGAAACATTGCATTCAATGATCTACTACAGCAAGAATCTGAGCTTCGCTGAGTGCAATTACGAGATCTATGACAAGAAATTACTAGCAATCATTCAAATCTTCAAGCATTGATGATCTGAGCTGAAATTGACTGAGTTACTCATTAAGATGTTCACTGATCATCAAGCTTTAACATCATTAATGAAAGATAAAAAGCTAAGTAGACGTTAAATACGCTGAGTACAAAAGCTCGTTGACTTCAACTTCAAAATCATGTATCGCTTAAATAAACAAAACATCAAAGTCAATGCATTGACTCATCAAGTTGATTCAATTTCTAGAAGCTTTGAGAATGAACAATGTTGCTATCAGCGAACTACAATTCTCATGTTGAATTGAATGAAAATCACTGATCTAGAGAAAAACATTGATGAATCAATCTATAAACAGGTTCTTGAGACTAATGAAATCGACAAGAATTGTATGCTACTTCGTGAAGTCATATTAAAAGATGAAGCTCAATACAAAGATACAAAATTAAGAAATTGTCGAGTTCAGAACGAAATACTATATCAGAGTGATCTTCTATGAGTTTTCTTTGATGAGCATCTTCAAATGAAGCTAATTTGAAAAGTTCATGATCAATCTTCTATTGATCATTTCGAAATTCTTAGAACGATAAAGATCATAAGAAGATACTACTATTGATCTTCAATGCAAAAGACAATAAGTTGATATATTTGAAACTGTTACATTTGTCAGCGATCAAAGATTTCTCGAAATAAATTCAATGAACTACTATATTCTCTACTCATACTCGAGCAGCGATGAAAAAACATAGTCATGAACTTCATCATCGACTTATTTTTTTCGAAAGACAAAAACGTCATACTAATCGTGATATGTAAACTGACAAAGAAACAGCATTATATTTCTTGCTTCATTGATGACGAGAAAATCACAGCAGAAAAAACAGTTGAGCTAATGCTTCAGTGAATATATTGAATACATGATTTACTTGATTTCATTGTTTCGAACTGAGACTTTCAATTTATCTTCATTCTATGAAAGTCGCTTTGCAAAAGACTAGACATTAATCTTCAACTCTTTACAGTCTATCACTCTCAAATCGATGATCAAAGTGAATGAGTCAATCAGAATATTGAAAGATATCTTTGATTCTTCTGTTTGTACATGCAGAATGACTGAACTAAGCTACTACTCATGATTGAGTTCATTGACAATAATGCTCTGTTCTCAATCATCTTCTTGACTTCTTTCTTTTTGAACAAAGACTTTCATTCTCATATGAGCTTTGAACTCAATGTCATCAAATATGAAAGTTCTCGTGAACGTCTGCAGATGACTAAAGTTGAGAATATATCTGAACATATGAACAAAACACTGAAGTTTGCTCGCAAGTCGCTAGTCAAAACATGAAAACAGATGATGAAACAGATCAATAAGCATAGAAAAGAAGTTGATTATGAGATCAAATCAAAGATGTTTCTGAATGAAAGAAACATCATTACAGCAAGATTTTTCAAGAAGCTAGACGATAAAATGCTCGATCTCTTCATCAATCTAGATTTCATTGACTCGTCATTTAAGCTGAAATTATCAGAAACTATACATGTTCATGATGTATTTCACTCTGATCTGCTTCGTCTTGTCGTCGACGACTTCTTGCCTGATCAAAAGAATGAGCTCTTCAAGTCAATAGTGATAAACGACGAAGACGAATGAAAAATCGACGATATATTGAATTTTCGTCGATATCAAAGACGACTTCAGTATAGAGTCAAATGAAATGACTATGACAATGATCTCAATTAATACAACGTTGATGACGATGAATTTATGAACGCTCAGAAGATAGTTGATGATTTTCATATTTGATATTCAAACAAATCGCGCTAATCATGATTGAGCAATCAATCGAGTCGAGCAGAAAATACATTCATGTGAACATGAATCGTTGAAGAGAGAGAGTAATGTCACGATTTTAGCCTTGTCAGACTCAGTCTTCTAGTCTTGTCAGATTTATTCTCGCTTCGTCATCTTGACTAGTCTTTATTGAGCCTAGCGTTGACTGAGAAACACATATATGTAGTCAGCTTCTTTTCTGTAGCTATCTTTCTTTCTTAGCAATTATCTTCTAGTTAAATGACATCTTTATCTGACTCACTCTAGACAGATCTCTAACAGTCTAGTGCAGTCTTTAAACATTACATAAATAAAAGCTTTTGTATCAATCTTCTTCTGTATTCTTAATATTCAGTTATAACTATTTTTAAAGATTAAGCACTATCAATTCTGATCTTCATTGATTGTATCATTTAGACACAATTCTGACATTATATTAAGAATTTGTTAATCATATGATACTGATCTCATTACTTATTTAACATACTCATTTAGACAGAATGAGTTTAAAGAAATTCATTTATCTGATGATCAATGACAATCAAAAGACAGAACAACATTAAAGAGTTGAATAAAATCAATGATGAGACTGTTTGAATTACTAGACTACTTATCACTCATTAAGTACGTAAAGTTCACTTGATTATGAAAATCACAATAAAGAATCTTCGTTGTTTGTTAAAGAATCAATCAAATTAACAAACAAAATCTTATCTTCTTTGTTGAAGATTAAACATCATTCTATACATTTTTCTTCTTCAAATCATCAAGCATCATCATTTATTCAATTTTCTTTCAAATAAATCTCATCATGTTTAGTCATTTGTTTACTGAAGAGCATTCTGAAGAATTTCGAAATCGTTTCTTTCAAATTTCTGATACTGATTCATCGAAATCATTAAGTGCTGCGTCATTCATTCATGAAGATGATGAATTATTCACTGAAACGATAATACTTCTCATGTTTTACAAAATTTGAAAGACTCGCAGTCTAGCTCTTGATGAAGAAACAGATCAACTCTACAAGTTAAATAAACAACAAGAAGACGAAATCAAAGAGTTGAAGACTAAACTTCAAGCTAAAGAAAACACTTCTTCTGATTTCATCTACTTTAAGCGTTCTAGATTGCAAAAAATACCTGATTCTTTGCTGTTTACTGATGAAAAGAATTCTACTTAAGAGAACTGATACGAAAAAATTCAGAATAAACTAGAGATCAATATTGATCTCTTTTCTAATGAACAAGTCAAATTAAGCTATATACATTCTAAATTATTCAATGATGCAGCTGAGATCACTTAAGCTAAACATGAACATAACTGTGTCAATTTCTATAGAATCGTTGAAGATCTTTTGAAAAAGCTAGCTCAATTGTTTGATGATTCAAATAAGAAAGTCAACTTTCGTAGAGAATACTACAACTTAATTCAAGAATTCAAGAAATTCAATGAATTTTATACTCAGTTTCAACGTCTATCTTTCTATCTAGACTATCACGAAAAGTAACTGATCATTGATCTGAAAGATAAAATCAACTTTCATCTTCAATTCATTTGAGTGAGTTAACTAGTTTAATCTGCTTCTTTAAAAGAAATTCGTTTCTATCTGATTTATTTGAATAATGATCAGTGAGTCATTTGATAGATCAAGAACAAGCTCAAATGCGTTAATGATTTTTCAAAGACTATCTTTCATAAAGTGACTGTTGTTACTTAGTCAGTTGATCATTCGAAGTCTGATCAGTCAAAGTTGCGCGACGCGATTTTAACTAACATCAAAGAAGCAGACATTTTATTTGAAAGTTGTTTCATATGTCATAAATCAGATCATAGCTTTAAAAAGTGTTTCAATCAACTCACTAAAATTAATGCAATGAACAATGAATATGATTGCTTTGATTTTGATTCGAATTTCGATTCAAAAAACTAGTCATCTCTTCAAAAGTCATCAAAAAGATAGAGATTATATCTTTGTGCAAACTAGACGAAATTCTATTGAAAGAGAATTACTTTGAAAAGTCGTTTTTAATTGACACTCATCTCATTTCTCAGAAACAATCTTTCAGTCTTCATTCTCTAATAGATAGTGATTTAATTATTTACATGATCATACATTTCAATCTAGTTAATAAAGTATGCGAGAAACTGAAAATTCAATCTATATCACTGACAAAAGAGAAGCTAATAAGAGATTATGATGAGAAAATATCTAAGAAGATCATCACTCATAAAATTCTATTCAATCTCATCATCAAAAGTTATAAGAAGTTGACTGCAATCATCTTCACTTTCTTCAATCACTCAGACTAAAATCTTTATGATGCTCAAATGACTTGTTTCAATCACTGCTCAGAAAGAGTCATTCTCAATTCAAAGCATAAATGTTGCTTCATTCAAAATATTGTTAAATCATTCAAAGAAGAATAAGATCAAAGTCTTTGCTTTATTCATGATAAATATTAATAGAAAAATCAAGTACAATACTCAGTGCAATTTGAACGCTTTAAACATTTTTTTAATCAATAATAATAATAATAATAAATTCATACACTTTTGTGACATCAATTAAGTCGACTCATGAGAAACTTTATGTTATTTATATTGAGTGAACAAAACTCTCTGAAATAGAAAATCACTCGTTCTTTATACAACTGCTTCACGCAGTCGAAACTATCATTATGAGACTTTGTATCAAATTAGTTCACGTTAATTGCACGTTAGAGAATGAGTGACTCAGTCACTTTAAATTGCTTTAAAAACTTTGTTTTCATCATCATTCTTGCAGCTGCTCTGAAACTCTTCGTGATAGCAACGATTATTTGATAGTTCAAGAAGTCAACGTTTTGTAACATTCTTAATCGCAGATGTGATCAGTTCAAGCAATGCATAAGTACATGTTTCGTCGTCTGATGATTTCAATCGCAGTCACATTGCATGCTATCTGCATCTGAAATGTTTCTGAAGTGCAGATAAACATTCAAATTTATGCATTTGATTTTGATGTTGTTAGAAGTCAGCATAAAGCGAGTCAATATGAGTGTCATTTAACTAGAAGATAAATGCTAAGAAAGAAAGATAGCTACAGAAAAGAAGCTGACTACATATGTGTGTTTCTCAGTCGACGCTAGACTCAATAGAAACTAGTCAAGATGACGAAGCGAGAATAAATCTGACAAGACTAGAAGACTGAGTCTGACAAGGCTAGAATCGTGACATTACTCTTCTTTCTTTGACGATTCATGTTCATATGAATGTATTTTCTGTTCGATTCGATTGATTGCTCAATTATGATTTCACAGACTCAGACTCATTAAATTCTGATTGACTGAATAGTCGAAAGCGCTTTTAGCGCGATTTGTTTGAATATTGAATATGAAAATCATCAACTATCTTCTGAGCGTTCATAAATTCATCGTCATCATCGTTGTATTAATTGAGATCATTGTCATAGTCATTTCATTTGACTCTATACTGAAGTCGTCTTCGATATTGACGAAAATTCAATATATCGTCGATTTTTCATTCGTCTTCGTCGTTTATCACTATTGATTCAAGAGACTCGTTCTTTTGATCAGGCAAGAGATTGTTGACGACGAGACGAAGCAGATCAGAGTGAAATACGTCATGAACATGCATAGTCTCTGATAATTTCAGCTTATATGACGAGTTGATGAGATCTAGATTGATGAAGAAATCGAGCATTTTGTCGTCTAGCTTCTTGAAAGATCTCGCTGTAATGATGTTTCATTCGTTCAGAAACATCTTTGATTCAATCTCATAATCAACTTCTTTTCTATGCTGATTAGCTTGTTGAATCATTTGTTTTCTTGTTTTGACTAAAGATTCGCGAGCAAACGTCAAGATTTTGTTCATATGTTCAGATATATTCTCGACTTTAGTCGCTTGCAAACGTTCACGAAAGCTTTCATATTCGATTGTATCAAGTTCGAAGCTCATACGAGAATGAAAGTCTTTGTTTAGAAAGAAAGAGGTCGAGAAGATGACTGAGAACAGAGCATTATTATCGACAAACTCGATCATGAGTAGTAGCTTAGCTCAGTCATTCTGCATGTATGAACAGAAGAATCGAAGATATCTTTCAACGTTCTGATTGACTCATTCACTTTGATCGTCGATTTGAGAGTGATAGACAGTGAATAGTTGAAGATTAATGCTCAGTCTTTTGCAAAGAAACTTTCATAGAATGAAGATAAATTGAGAGTCTCGATTCGAAACAATGAAATCGAGTAAATCATGTATTCAATATATTCACTGAAGCATTAGCTCAGCTGTTTTTTCTGCTGTGATTTCTTCGTCATCAGTAGAACATGAAATATAGTGTCGTTTCTTTAACAGTCTACATATCACTGTTAGTATGACGTTTTTGCCTTCAGAAGAGAGTAGGTCGATGATGAAATTCATGACTATGTTCTTTCATTGCTGTTCGAATATGAGTAGAGAATGTAGTAATTCATTGAATTTATTTTGAAGAGCTTTTGATCGCTGACAAATGTAGCAGTTTTGAATATATCTATCTATTGTCTTTCGCATTGAGAATCAATAGTAGTATCTTCTTATTGCTTTCATCGTTCTAAGAATTTCGAAATGATCAATAGAAGATTGATCATGAACTTCTCGAATTAGCTTCATTTGAAGATGCTCATTGAAGAAAACTCATAGAAGATCACTTTGATATAGTATTTCATTCTGAACTCGACAATTTCTTAATTTAATATCTTCGTATTGAGCTTCATCTTTTGATACAACTTCACGAAGTAGAACACAATTCTCATTGATTTTATTAGCTTCTAGAATTAATTGATAAATTGATTCATCATTCTCTTTCTTCTTCAGATCAGCGATTTTCATTTGATTCGACGTCAGAATCGTTGTTCGCTGATAGTGACATCATTCATTCTCGAAGCTTCTAGAAACTGAATCGACTCGACGAGTCAATGCATCGACTTTGATGTTTTATTTGCCTGAGCAATACATGATTTTGAAGTTGAAATCGACGAGCTTTTGAACTCAACGCATCTGATGTCTACTCAGCTCTTTATTCTTCATTAATGACGTCAAAGCTTGATGATCAATGAACATCTTAATTGATAGCTCAGTCAATTTCAGCTCAGATTGTCAATGCTTGAATGCTCGAATGATTGCTAGTAGCTTCTTGTCATAAATCTCGTAATTGCACTCAGCGAGACTCAGATTCTTGCTGTAGTAGATCATTGAATGTAATGTTTCTTCATCGTCATATTGAGAAAGTATGTCATCGTTGACGTAGTTGAATGAGTCTGTTTCAAGAATAGTCTCTCTATTCTGATCAAAATGACAAAGAATAGAGACTTCAGTCATTCGTTTCTTCATATGATCAAAGATTGTTTGACAAGCTTGATCTCATTCAAATATCATCTTCTTTTGAGTTAGTTGAATCAGAGAACAAACAATCTTCGAAAAGTTCTTTATAAAACGTCGATAGAAATTGCAGAAGTCAACGAAGAACTGCATCTGAGTGAGGTTTGTAGAAGTAGATCATTCAACTACTACTTGTACTTTTCTGAGATTCATTTTTAGTTCTTCGATGAATAGCAATAGTTTCAGAAAGAAAATCTTCTGAACATGAAACTTGCATTTGTTTATATTCATCTGAAAATCAGTCTCTCGTAGTCTATGTAGAACTAATCATACGTGTCACTTATGTTTCTTCAGTGTTTTGCTGTAAATGATAATGTCATCTAGATAGATCTGACAAAACTGATGAAGATAGTCAAATAGCACGTCGTTCATATAGTGTTGATAGAAAGTTGAGTCGTTGATTAATCTGAAAGACATCATGTGATATTTGTAGAAATCAAAAGAAGTGATAAAGATAGTCAAATCTTTGCTATCTGAATGCATGTGTAGTTTGTTGAACGCGACAATGATGTTCAATTGAGTCAGATACTTGCTTTCTTGTATATGAGCGAGAGTCTCGTCTATTAATGACAAAGAATAGTGATCTCGTTTGATCAAAGCATTGAGCTTTCTGTAATCGACGCAGAAACGCAAGCTATCATCTTTCTTTTCGACGAATAGTATGAGCGAAGCATATGAAGCTGAGCTAGAAGATATAAAGTCTTTATTCAGATGCTCGATCAGATAATTCTTCATCTTTTGAAGCTTGTAGTCAGACATATGATAGAGACGACTTCAAGAAGATGTTTTCTTGTCGATCAACTCAATTTTATGATTGTAGAAGCGATGAGAAGATAGTTGATCAATCATCGCTCGATCAAACACATCTAGATAGTCATGATATTTTGAAGAAAGCTTAGCTTTGACTTCTTTCAAGATTTCTTCGTGTGAAAGCTCTTGTATATTTACATCTTCGAGTTTATTTCTAGCTGTTTTTAGAAGTCAATCGATTTTCGTGATGATGATCATGAAAGTAGTCACATTCAATCGTTTGACTAGTAATCTATATGCTGCAGTCTCTATCATTGCTATGTTCATGAAATTGAAAGATGAAGACTTGACTGAATTAAATGATTTCACGATTTTACTGAATGAAGATGACTTCTCGCTGAGTCGAGTGATGACAGAAGAAATAGATCTCTTTAGTATTTGAATAGAGATTAAACTTTTCTGTTCTATCACGATTTTCTTGCTCGAAAGAACAGTTGAATGAGCTTTGATAAAAGCTTTGATATGAGCTTTGAAACTAGAAAATTGAAAACGATCGTCTTTCATATCAATAATCATCTTGATCTTGTTCATTCATGTTTTTTCAAGAATCATCTGATGTTGATCTAATCGAGTGATCAGCATAGAGACGAAACGTTTCATATGATCTTGAACAGTTAGATTTAAATAAATCGCATGAGTAATGAGCTTTTTTGCATAATGATCATTGAATCTTCTTATTGATTTGAGCTTGATTAAAGATAAAGATTTGATTTGCAAATGATCACAAACATTCTGCGCGATTAATTCATCAATGAACGAATAGTCAGCTGCTTCAGTGTCAATCAATGACTTTAATGAGTAACTAATTTCATTGCTAGATAGTACACATTCAGTAGTCAAAGATTTCAAGACAAAGAGATTATTTGAGCTGCTTATTGTTGAAGAAATTAACACATCTTTCATCGCGTCTTTGATGAAAGTCACTAGTTTTTTATCTCATTCTTTGATTTCTCTGTAAATAATTTCTTCTCTTCTTTCGACATGATGATCTCATTGAGACGAGAAATGAATGCATGAGATGTTGAAGTACTAGTCTTCAGCTGAGAACAGTTCTTTGAAAGATGACTCAATACTTTGCAGTTGAAGCAGATGATTGACATTCTTGATCATTCAGATTCGAAGGTGAAAAAAGTAGCGAGTTGAACATAGCTAGTAGTTGAAGCTGAAGCTGATGTTGACGAAGAAACAAAACGTTTTTTCAAAGCTGCTATTGATTTGACTGTTCGTTGCTCGTCACGTAGCTGATAATTAACTTGTTGTTTGTTATTCACATCTTGAAGAAAGATCTTAAGCTTATCAAGCGAGCTAAACTCTATGAGGCAAACTGACAACGCGTTCTGAAGATGATTGTTGATTTTATTCTGAATGTTGTTCATCAGAGTGATATCATCGTAGTTCAGAAAGCTGAATATTCTAGTGAACTCTGAATAGAAAGAGCTGAAGAGCTTGTTGAGCTGCTTCAGAATAACGTATTTGCAACGACACTTTCGAATCAGATTTTGATCTTCGTAAATTTCTTTCAGATGTTTCAGTAGCTCTGATAGTGACTGATAGAATGAGAAAGCATCAACATGATACTTTGCATAGATTTGTTGATCAGCATCATCTTCTAGTCTGAAAATCACATAAACAATACGAATCTTTTCAGTAGAATAATGATTCACGTTGACATCGAGCTTGTCAGCTATTTTGATGTTTCATGTCTCTCAGATAGAGTCATCTGTTTCAATGAAGATGAGTGAATTTGAAAGCTTGACAAACTTGTGATGATCATTCTCATTATCAGATAGAGTAGAAGATTCTCGTTGAGAGTGAGCTTCTTTCTGATTGACTCGTTGCTCAGCTGACTGAGTATCTTGACAAGGCATAGATCGATCAGCTTGACGTTGTTTTGCTCTGAAGTTCAATCACTCGTCTTGTAACTGATTGATCTTTTTCTCTAGCTCATTATTCTTATCAAAAGCAACTTCTAGTTGTTTCGCTCTCTTTTTGTGATCTTCTTGTACAAGAAGTCAGTGTTCATTGAGTTGTAAAGTCAAGTCTCGCTGACTTCGAAGCTCATTCAGCATATTGATGACTTTGCTGAATTGATTGCTGACTCAATGAGACAGTTGTTCTTCGATGTTTATGTTTCATGTGATGACAGCTTTCTCAGCTTCAACTGAAGCATCAATGAGTAGAAGTGAAATTCTTCTATTGACAATGCTTCTGAGCAGATGATTTGTTCAAGACTCAACTGACTCGACGTTGCATGTCATGATGAAAGAAGATAGAAGTTGTTGAGATAAGAGTAGATGAAAGATTGATGTTTTAAATTGATGCTTTTTGATGAGTGAAAATTCAAAGAATTTCTTGTGAATTTCAGATAATAATTGAGTGCTTTATTCAAAGAATTTCTTGCAAATAGACTGATGAAAATGAGTGTAGAATCGAAGAATCTCTTGCAATCTAAAATGATGATGCAAATTTGAAGAATCTCTTGCAAATTTTTCTTACTGAATAGATTGTTTCATATTATTTATTCATTGATAGCAGAGTAGTAGATGATGAGCATTTATTTAATGTTAGAGACTAGCATAGAGCGAGTCAATATGAATGTCATTTAACTAGAAGATAAATGCTAAGAAAGAAAGATAGCTACAGAAAAGAAGCTGACTACATATGTGTATTTCTCAGTCGACGTTAGACTCAATAGAAACTAGTCAAGACGACGAAGCGAGAATAAATCTGACAAGACTAGAAGACTGAGTCTGACAAGACTAGAATCGTGACAGATGTAAGTGACAAGAGTGCTTTCAATCTTCTGAAGATCATTTCACATCTTTATCATCTTGTTGAACAGATGCAATCTTTGTGTCAAAATGACGTGAACATCTGTAATGTGTTTTCTATATTTTTTTCATCATTTCTTTTATTGACTTTTGTGATACTGCGCTATTGCAATGCTGTCACTAGTCAAAGTCATTGCAGCGAGAGCTAATCACTTGCATCTTGACTGTATTTTCATATTTTCTTGAATTAAGTTATTCAGAAGTATCACTTTCTTGATGATGAAAGAGCGAGAAATGATGCAATTGATATTCATCAGATGAGCGTGTATCAGTTTGCATGCTTATCTGATTTTCTGCATATGATTATTGATTCAACTGCGTAACGTGATCTTGTTTTATAACATGTTTAGATGAACATGCAGCGAGCTTGTATACATTTCTGCTTTCAAAGTCTCGATGCTTACTTTTTTGAACATTTCTGTAACGTGATGCAAAGTCTGATTCTGTAGTGTTTCAAGTTTGTGTTCTTTATCTGACAATTTTCTCTTCTTTTCTCGCTGATGTTAAACTGATGCTTTGAATGCAATTTCTGATCTTACTACTGCTGATTATATTTATCTTGCTTTTGTGAAGATTGCTCTTCATATGAAGATTTCGAGTTGACTATGTGCTAGCATTCATGTGACGTGATTCACTTCAATTTGACGAAGATGCACGTCTCATTGCAATTTCATGTTCAGTTGTACTCTCAGAACTTGCACGTCTGATTTCAACTTAATAACTGAGCTTTCTATTTATATGTTAATCATCATGTCAAATTCTTTTGATTTTCTGATGAAGTGCGTAAGTTTATACTTTTCTGATGCGAATGTTGCGTCATGAGTGTAAGCTCATTTTATGCAGACATCGTGCACTCTGCTTAGTGTTCTGCAAATTTCTTCAATGAATTTATCATATGCTAGAATGTTAATGTTGTTTACGAAGTTAAGCACTTCAATTTTAATTTTCAGTGCTTTGCACTTCTCAATCAGACTTGCATTGAAAAATAGAAAGAAAATCGATGAAATGAGAAATCTCTGCAATATGTTTGCATTTACCTCGCGCATGTCGCTCATTTGCTCGTTGAATCTCAGTGATGTTTCTCGATTCTCAAGAAAGCTGCATGCTCATTTGACTATGTAGTTTGAAGTTCTTTTCATTTTCAAAGTATGTCTTTTTAATCAACGAAACGACTCGAAATTTGAAAAATATTAAAGCAAAGTTGTCATCAAAATATCATAAGTTTCTAAATGTTTTTGATCGAGTTCAATCAAATAAACTATCTTTTCATTGCTTCTACAATCATAAAATTGAACTCATCAGTGATTTAATGCTTTCTCACTGTCAAGTTTATTAAATGTTCTTTGTTAAACTTCTGAAAGTAAAGAAGTATCTGAACGAGAATCTGTCAAAGAAATTCATCACTTTCAGTCAGATCTTCTATTTCTTTCCTGTTTTATTCATTCTTAAAGCAAATGAAGATCTTTGATTCTGCATGAACTATCAAAAGCTAAATGTCATTTTCAAAAGAAATAAATATTCTTTATTGCTGATAGATGAGATCATTGATAAAATAGTGAGTTGCAAGCATTTGACTAGATTGAACATCATATCAGCATTCAACAAACTACGAATGCATCTTAATAACGAGAATTACATCACTTTTATCACTGCTTTAGAAGCATATAAATACAGAGTGCTATCATTTAAACTGACTAATGAATCAATATTCTTTCAGCAATATATGAATGACATGCTATGAGACTTTCTGAACAACTTTTGTCAAGTTTATTTAAATGACATTCTCATTTATAACAAAACAAGAAAGAAATATAAAGATCACGTCAAACTAGTATTGAATTAACTACGCGAAGCTGAACTGCAAATGAATATTTGAAAGTGCAAATTCAATGTAGAAGAGACTGTTTTTTTTAAAAGTCATTGTATCAAAACTAAATCTTTGTATGAATCTCAGTAAGATGACAGTCATAATCAGCTGAATCACTTTGATCAATCTAAAAGAAATTTAAAGCTTCATGAAATTTGTTAACTTTTATCATCATTTCATTAAGAACTTCTTGAAGTTAGTCAAATCATTCACTCAGCTGACTAGAAAGAACACATTTTTTGTTTAAAACAAGATCTGTGTTCAAGCTTTTGACAATTTAAAGAAACAAGTCAGCTCAGTCTCAGTACTTCATCACTTTAATCTCAAATGACAAGCTATTCTGAAAATCAATGCTTCAAACTATGTAAAAGATGAAATACTATCTCAGTACAATGACGAGAGAGTTCTTCATTTAATGATCTTCTACAGCAAAAGCATGATTCTCGCTGAAATCAATTATCACATTTATGACAAGAAATTGCTAGTCATTATTTGATGCTTTGAACAATGATGACTTAAATTGAAATGCACTGAACTACTCATTCAGATGTTCATCAATCATCAGACTTTGATGATCTTCATGAAAAATAAACAGTTAAGTCAATGACAAGTCAACTATCTGAACATTTTATTGAAGTTCAACTTTCAGATCATCTTTAAATCAGGCAAAATAAACACTAAAGTCAATGCTTTAATCAAAATGTTTCTAGCGAACGTCTTTGAATCAGCTCAAAGACTTGAAAATTACTTTCAGACTATTTTGATCTTTGATAAAGTTGATGTTTTATTTATTGAATCAGAAGCAAATCTCTATCAATGAGTATGTATGATCAATCAAATAAATGAGTTTTGCAGTGAATATAGACAAGCTATGAATGACAACAAGCTCAAATTTCATATCACTAAACTAAAGAACTGCAAAATCATTGATGACGTTCTATTTAAAAAAGATCTACTGTGAATCTCTGAGAACATGCACACGAAATTACTACAAGAAGTGCATGATCAATCTTCAATCTCTCACTTTGACAATAAATGAATCATCAATCTAGTTCAGTGTTTCTACTATTGATCAGATCATTGAGCTACTATTTGATGATACATTTGAAACTATCATGCTTATCAACGAAGCAAAGTCTTTAGAAATAGCATTAATGAACTTCATCATTTTCTTTCAATTTCATAGAAACGCTGAAAAGATATAGCTATGAACTTCATTATGAAACTATCTTTGTCAGAAGACTATAACATCATTTGCATAATCATATGTTGTCTCATCAAAGAATGTCACTATATTTTCTATTATTGAAAAGATGATGACATCTCTGTTGAAGAAACAGTTTAAATCATGCTATGAAACGTTTATTGACTGCATGATTTACTCAGTTCTATCGTTTCAGACAGAGACTTTCAATTCATATCAACTATGTGAAAAAGTCTTTGCAAGCAACTGAGAATCACAGCTAGTTTATTTACAGTTTATCATTCTGAAATCAATGATCAATCAAAATAAGTCAATCAAGATGTTGAACATGAACTTAGAATCTACTGCAATTACATGCAGAACGACTGAGTCAAATGAATATCTATGATGAAATTCAGCAACAATTTCAATATCTTTTTAATTACTTTAATGATTCTTTTTTACTTCAATAAAGAATTTCATTCTTGAATGAGTTTTGATTCAGATACGACTGACTATGAAACAATTCATGAACGACTTAAAGCTAGAAAACTAAATGATGTTATCATTTGAATGAAAGAGTTACTGAGCTTCAATCATCAACAATTGAAAAAGATGAAGTTAATCATTGAAGTTTAGATCAATAAACATAGATGAGACATCACATATGAAGTAAATGACTGAGTTTGACTATCTTTCAGAAACGTCAAGACAATGAGACTCTGCAAAGATTTGAAAGACAAACAGCTAGATTTCTATCAAATCACTGCTAAAGTGAGTATCTTCTATCATTTTCATTTATCAGTCAGCATGAAGCATCTGCATTTGATGTTCAACTCAAAGTTACTACAATCGTATTTAGAAGATTCTTTATCAGAACAACATTCAGAATCACTTAAATCAATTACTATTAAAGATGATGAACATTGAAAGATAAACAATATATTGAACTTCAGATGCTATCAAGATTGAATACAGTACTGTTAGAAATCTGTTTAAAGTGAGTCAGATAGAAATGTCATTTAACTAAAAGATAAATGCTAAGAAAGAAAGAAAGCTACAGAAAAGAAGCTGACTACATATATGTATTTCTCAGTCAACATTAGACTCAATAAAAACTAGTCAAGATGATGAAGTGAGAATAAATTTGACAAGACTAAAAGATTGAGTCTGACAAGACTAAAATTGTGACATTATTTTTCTTCTTCGATAATTCATGTTCATATGAATGTATTTTCTGCTTGACTTGATTGATGTTTGTTAAATCGTGATTGATTGAATTGTTAATTAGCGCGATTTGTTTGAATATCAAATTTGAAAATCATCAATGATCTTCTGAGCATTCATAAATTCGTCATCATCAGCGTTGTATCAATTGAAATCATTATCATAGTCATTTCATTTGACTTTATACTAAAGTCATCTTTGATATTGACAAGAATTTAATATATCATCGATTTTTCACTTATCTTCATCGTTTATCACTATTGAATCTGAGAATTCATTCTTTTGATCAGGCAAAAGATCGTTGATGACAAAGCGAAGCAGATCAGAATGAAATACATCATAAACATGCATAGACTCTGATAATTTCAGTTTATATGAAGAATCAATAAAATCTAGATTGATGAAAGAATCAAGCATTTTGTCATTTAACTTCTTGAAAGATTTCGCTGTAACGATGTTTCTTTCATTCAAAAACATCTTTGATTCAATCTTGTAATTAACTTCTTTTTTATACTTCTTGACTTGTTTCATCATTTGTTTTCGTGTTTTGACTAGCGACTTGCGAGCAAACTTCAGTGTTTTGTTCATATGTTTAGATATATTCTCAGCTTTAGTCATTTGCAAACGTTCACAAGAACTTTCATATTTGATGACATCAAGTTCAAAACTTATACGAGAATGAAAGTCTTTGTTTAAAAAGAAAGAAATCAAGAAGATGATTGAGAACAAAGCATTATTGTTAATGAACTCAATCATGAGTAGTAGCTTAGCTCAGTCATTTTGCATGTATAAACAGAAGAATCAAAGATATCTTTCAACGTTCTGATTGACTCATTCACTTTGATCATTAATCTGAAGATGATAAACTGTAAAGAGTTGAAGATTAATGTTTAGTCTTTTGCAAAGCGACTTTCATAAAATGAAGGTAAATTAAGAATCTTGATTCAAAACAATGAAATCAAGTAAATCATGTATTTAATATATTCACTGAAGCATTAGCTCAGCTATTTTTTCTGCTGTGATTTTCTCGTCATCAGTGAAGCAAGAAATATAATGTCATTTCTTTATCAATTTACATATCACTGTTAATATAATGTTTTTGCCTTTCAAAAGAGATAAGTTGATGATGAAATTCATGACTATGTTCTTTCATTACTGTTCAAGTATGAGTAAAGAATGTAGTAGTTCATTGAATTTATCTTAAGAAGTCTTTGATCACTGACAAATGTAGCAGTTTTGAATATATTGATTTATTATCTTTTTCATTGAAGATTAATAGTAGTATCTTCTTATGATCTTCATTGTTCTGAGAATTTCAAAATAATTAATAAAGAGTTGATCATGAACTTTTTGAATTAACTTCATTTGAAGATGCTCATTGAAGAAAACTCATAGAAGATCATCTCAATATAGTATTTTGTTCTGAACTCAACAATTCTTTAATTTAGTATCTTTGTATTGAGCTTCATCTTTTAATATGACTTCACGAAGTAGAATACAATTCTCGTTGATTTTGTTAGCTTCTAGAATCAATCAATAAATTGATTCATCGTTTTCTTTCTCTTTTAAATCAATGATTTTCATTCAATTCAACATGAGAATTGTAGTTCACTGATAGCAACATCATTCATTCTTAAGACTTTTAAAGACTGAATTAACTTAACAAGTCAATGCATCAACTTTGATGTTTTATTTGTCTGAATGATACATGATTTTAAAGTTGAAGTCAACAAGCTTTTGTACTCAGCGCATTTAACGTTTACTTAACTCTTTATCTTTCATTAATGACGTTAAAGCTTGATGATCAGTGAACATTTTAATGAGTAATTCAGTCAATTTCAGCTCAGATCATCAATGCTTGAAGACATGAATGATTGCTAGTAGTTTCTTGTCATAGATTTCGTAATTGCACTCAGCGAAGCTCAGATTCTTGCTGTAGTAGATCATTGAATGCAATGTTTCTTCATCATCATACTGAGAAAGTATGTCATCATTGACGTAGTTGAATGAGTTTATTTCAAGAATAGTCTTTCTATTCTGATCAAAATGACGAAGAATAAAGACTTCAGTCATTCATTTCTTCATATGATCAAAGATTGTTTGACAAGCTTGATTTTATTCAAATATCATCTCTTTTTGAGTTAGTTGAATCAGAGAATGAACAATCTTCGAAAAGTTCTTTATAAAATGTCAATAGAAATTGCAGAAGTCAACAAAGAACTGCATCTGAGTGAGATTTGTAAAAGTAGATCATTCAACTACTGCTTGTACTTTTCTGAAATTTATCTTTAATTCTTTAATGAATAGCAATAATTTCAGAAAGAAGATTTTCTGAATATGAAACTTGCACTTGTTTATATTCATCTGAAGATCAGTCTTTCGTAGTCTATGTAAAACTAATCATACGTGTTGCTTATGTTTCTTCAGTGTTTTGCTGTAGATGATAATGTTATTTAGATAAATTTGACAAAACTGATGAAGATAGTTGAATAGCACGTCGTTTATATAATGTTGATAGAAAGTCGAGTCGTTGATTAATTCAAAAGACATCACGTAATATTTGTAGAAATCAAAAGAGATGATAAAGATAGTTAAATCTTCGCTGCTTAAATGCATACGCAGTTTGTTGAAGATGACAATGATATTCAATTGAATCAGATACTTGCTATCTTGAATACAAGCGAAAGTTTCGTCTATTAGCGATAAGAAGTAGCGATTTCGTTTGATCAAAGCATTGAGCTTTCTGTAGTCTATACAGAAACGCAAGCTATCATCTTTCTTTTCAATGAATAGTATGAGCGAAGTGTATGAAGCTGAGCTAGAAGATATGAAGTCTTTATTCAGATGCTTGATCAGATAATTCTTCATCTTTTGAAGCTTGTAATCAAACATATGATAGAGACAACTTCGAGAAGAAATTCTCTTGTCAATCAACTCAATTTTATGATCATAGAGATGATGAGAAGATAGTTGATCAGTCATCGCTTGATTAAACACGTCTAGATAGTCATGATATTTTGAAGAAAGCTTAGCTTTAACTTCTTTCAAAATCTCTTCATGTGAAAGCTCTTGTAGATTTACATCTTCAAGTTTATTTCTAGCTGTTTTTAGAAGTCAATCGATTTTCGTGATAATGATCATGAAAGTAGTCACATTCAATCGTTTGACTAGTAATTTATATGCTGCAGTCTCTATTATTGCTATGTTCATTGAATTAAAAGACGAAGCGAAGTTGATTGAATTAGATGATTTCATGATTTTACTGAATGAAGATGACTTCTCGCTGAGTTGAGTGACAACAGAAAAGATAAATCTTTTTAGTATTTGAGTAAAAGTCAAGCTTTTCTGTTTCGTGATTGTTTTATTGCTTGAGAATAAAACAATCGATTTCTGACTAGAAGTGAAAATCGAAAATTGAAGAAAATCGATTTGCATATCAATTACTAGATTGATTTTGTTCATTTATGTTTTTTTAAAAATTATTTGATGTTGATTTAATTGAGTGATCAACATAGAAACTGTGTCAATTGTATAATCTTGAACAGTCAGATTCAAATAAATTGCATGAGTAATGAGCTTTTTTGTATAATGATCATTGAATCTTCTTATTGATTTGAGCTTGATTAAAGATAAAGATTCAATTTGCAAATGATTACAAACATTCTGCGCGATTAATTCATTAATGAACGAATAGTCAGCTGCTTCAATGTCAATCAATGACTTTAATGAGTAACTAATTTCATTGCTAAATAGTACACATTCAGTAATCAAAGATTTCAAAGCAAAGAAATCATCTGAGCTGCTTATTGTTGAAGAAATTAACACATCTTTCATCATGTCTTTAATGAAAGTCACTAGTTTTTTGTCTCATTCTTCAATTTCTCTGTAAATAATTTCTTCTCTTCTTTCAACATGATGATCTCGTTGAGACAAGAAATGAATGCACAAGATGTTGAAGTACTAGTCTTCGACTGAGAGCAATTCTTTGAAAGATGACTTGATACTTTGCAGTTAAAGCAGATGATTGACATTCTTGATCATTTAAATTTAAGAATGAAAAAAGTAGCGAGTTAAACATAGTTAGTAATTAAGACTGATGTCAACAAAGAAACAAAACGTTTTTTTGAAGCTGCTATCAATTTGACTGTTCATTGCTCATCACGTAACTGATAATTGACTTGTTGTTTGTTATTCACATCTTGAAGAAAGATCTTGAGCTTATCAAATGAGCTAAACTCTATGAGGCAAACTGACAATGTGTTCTGAAGATGATTATTAATTTTATTCTGAATGTCGTTCATCAGAATGATATTGTCGTAGTTCAGAAAGCTGAATATTTTAGTGAATTCTGAATAGAAAGAGTTGAAGAGCTTGTTGAGCTGCTTCAAAGTAACGTATTTGCAACAACATTTTTGAATCAGATTTTGATCTTCGTAAATTTCTTTCAGATGTTTTAATAGCTTTGATAGTGATTAATAAAGTGAGAAAGCATCAACATGATACTTTGCATAAATTTGCTGATCAGCATCGTCTTTTAGTTTGAAAATCACATAAACAATATGAATCTTTTCAGTAAAATAATGATTCACGTTGACATTGAGCTTGTCAGCTATTTTGATGTTTCATGTCTTTCAAATAAAGTCATCTATTTCGATGAAAATGAGTAAATTCAAAAGCTTGATGAACTTGTGATGATTATTTTTGTTTTCAAATAAAGTAGAAAATTCTCGTTGAAAGTGAGCTTTGAAAGTTGAGCTTTGTTCAACTTCAGAGCAACAAATCAAAACTGAGATTGTAAAAGCTTCTTTCTGATTGACTTGTTGTCATGATGAATTGACACATAGAGATTAAATCAGAAGCTGAGTCAAAGATCAGATCTGAGTTAGCTCTGAAACTTTATGACTTTGTCAAGACATCGTTTAGACTACGTCATATCTTCAACTTAATATGTCATGAGTTATGTTATACTCAACTTGACAATGCTTGATAAACTTTCTATAGTTGATTGATTTTCTTGAGTTATTGAGAAATTCTTAATAATTAGCTTTATCAAAAATATACTCATTCTGTGTCTGCTTAAAATATCACATTATCATATCACTTTTATAGATCTCGTCTATTCATCTAGTAGATTCAATCATCACAGTTCTAATTATTTCAAACTCTTTTTAAAGATGACGATTTAATATTCAAGCATGATAACAGTAATGTAATTGCAACAAAGTTGCAACAACGATGTTTTAATCTTGCAAAACACTATATCAGAAAACGAATGTTACATAATGAAATCAGAAAGCAAAGAAGCAGAAGATAAATTCTTTCTTAATATTAATGAACAGCTGACTTGCATAATGCTTCAACATAATGAACTGTGAAAGAAACAGAAGCTAGCAGCTATTTGATTAAAGATTGAGACTCTGCAAGTTGTTGAAACGACGAAGAAAAGTCATTCAGCTTTCATTCAAGCTTTCACTTGAGTTCTCACAAAGAACTTGAATGATCTACGCATTGTTTCAATAATGTCAACGATGACAAAATGAATTTATCATGAAATCATCTTGCAGAAGCGAAGATTCTCAATGCTTTTGAAGAAGTATCATGACAAAATCATAAGAAAGCATAGAGAGTGAATTTGCAATGTTGAAATCTTATTCTGAAATACTTCTTAACATTTTGAAAGTGATGAGAAAAAGATTTTATACTGCATGATTTATCTCAAGAATGAATCAAAGAAGCTTTGATTCAATCATGAAGAGACTATGTCTGCAGCTCAGCAGATGTGATTCAATTTTATCAACTTTCTTCTTAATTTAATTGAAAATTCAATAAATCAAGACATAGACATGACTCAGCAGTATGTGAATGCATCACAATGTTCAGATCAGATGATATCAATGTTTGCAGTTCATCTGAGCATTCTGAAACATCAACTTTCGTTGTATAATGATGAGCATAAGCGAACTCATTTATTCATTAAGTTGAGATCTGAGCTGCATGTAATTATTACTAATGTGCAGTTGATTTCTATCATATGAGATGTCTTAATCAATCTTGTTGCTCAATTGAAAACAAATCTGTGAAAAGAACATGTCTTGTTATCAAAACAACTTCAAGACAAAAACTTGCATGATCAAGATAAAATTAATAAAAAGACTCATTCAAAGTGAAAGAAATTTCATTGATCAACTAGACTCAATTTTTCGTTGAAAACAAGCTTGCACACTTCGTCATATTATAGCAAGAATTTGTTCAATATAACGTGCTATACATTCAATTGAAAAAGTCATTACTTTATTGATTGTAAAGACGAGAAAATCAAGAACAAGTCAAAAGAATCTGATGTAAATTGAGTATTCATTGATTCAATGTCACATATGAGTTGTTTCAAGATTTCAAGAAAAGACAAGCTTTCAATGAACACTTCAAATCATTGAGAGAAAAATAAGAAGTTCTCTTTGTAAAAATTCTTATATACAAAGAGCATGTAATTCAGAGAGATCAGAAGACAGAAATGAAGATTCACATGAATATCAACATTGAGATGAACGTGATTAGTCAACGTTTCATCATCAAGCAGAATATATCATTGCTGAACATCAATCTTTCAAGATTTATCTGAATGAATGATCAGAGTGTTTATTATTATGACATTTATAAGATGTGTTATCGACTGAGAGACAGCTGAAACATAGAGAAAAAAGATATAAGTATCTTTTATGCTATTGACAAGAAAGAATCTTCTCTAGTCTTGAATATATCAAGTATGCAATTCAAGCGTATTTAAATAAACATGATTGCAAGAACGTAATGTTTCAACATGAATAAGCACGTCTTTGAGTTATTCTTTGCATAAACATTTGCAAAAGCTTTACAAGATAAGTCTACTGTGTATGCTCTTGTCATGATCAATGTCATCAAAGAATCAATCATTGAACATCAAGTGAAAACAATGAATAATGTGATGAGTTGTATCACAAATGCATTCAAAGCGCAAACTTTACTCATTAAATTAAAAAAGTACGAAGATGTATTCTTGATAAAAAGTGCAGACAAACTGTCTTTGCATGAAGATCACAATCATGCAATCAAAATCACTGCAAAGTCATCATATGAATCATTGTATAATTTGTTGAACACAGAGTTAATGATTCTGAGACAGTATTTAGATGATGTTTTAGTGAAAGAATGAATTAAGCACTTCATCAGTTCAACTGATATGTTTATTCTATTCATTTTTAAAAAGAATGATAATCTTCATTTATGCATGAACTATTAAGATCTGAATAAGATCATTGTCAAAAATCATTATTCACTGTCTTTAATCAGTGAAACTTTAGACAGATTCAATAAAGTCAAGCAGTTCATTAAGTTAAATCTGAAGAACATTTATCATTGTCTCAGAATTTAATGTGAAGATGAGTGAAAGAATGATGTTTCATACTCATTACAATCACTTCAAATATATGATCATGTCATTTGATTTAATCAATGCATCTGTCATCTTTCAGACTTATATTAATAAGATTTTGACAAAGCTTTTAAATGACTTTTATGTTATTTATCTGAATGACATTCTAATCTTCTTCGTAAAGAAGACTGATCATGTAGATCACATGAAGCAAATTTTGAAGAGATTAAGAAAGTTCAAGCTATATGCTAGCTTGAAGAAATGTGAATTCTTCATCATTAAAGTGAACTTTCTAGAATTTGTCATATTCACAAAGAGTGTTTCAATGAATTCAAGTAGAATAAACATCATCAAAACGTGATTCAGATTGAAGATGTATTAAGAAATACAAGTTTTTCTGAGATTTATCAATTTCTATCAACGTTTTATACATCACTACTTTCAAATAGCAAAGTCTTTAACAGAATTGCTGAAAGATAATGTAAAAGATGTAAAAATGAACTCATTCATATGATTGAGCGAAGCGAAACAAGCTTTTAATCAGCTTCGCGACGTCTTTATGAAAACATCTATATTAAGACACTTTGATTCAGAGTGACATATACACATTGAGATCAACATGTTTGATTATGCAGTCGCGAATATTTTGTCTCAGTCAGATGACGAAGATCAATGACATTCAATTGCATTCTGATTCAGAATGATGATAGACGTTAAAAGAAACTATGAGACACATGATCAGAAACTTCTAATCATAGTATCAATGTTTAAACATTGACAATACTATGTGAAAAACAATTATCATACTGTCAAAGTTCTGACTGATCATAATAATCTGAAGAGTTTTATGAATGTTCAAGAGTTAAATGAAAGATAAGTCAGATGAATCATGAGATTGTTGATTTGCAACTTTGAAATAATACATAGATCAGAAAAGACAAACTCGATCAATGCATCATTAAGATGATCTGATTATAAGAATGAAAATATCTTTGCAAATCATTTGCTGCTCACTCTGCAGCAAAAGCTGACTAGAATAGAAAGCTTAAATAGCTTTATATTCGTAGTGATCAGAGAACTATACTGTATACGAGTGATTAACGATGTCGAGAAGACATTCGTTCACAGTATAAGTATGAATAAATATTCAACAGAACATGTCAAAAGCAGACTGCAAGATGAAATTCACTGATAAACATGAGTGATTAATGATGTCAAGAAAACGTTTGTTCACAATGTCAGTGAAAACATAAGTACATGTTCAGCAATGCATGTCAAAAGTATGCTGTTGAGAATCATGATTTTAACAGTGCAAGAAATGCATTTAAATGAAGTACATTTCTTAAGAAATAAAATCTTTTAACTTGAATCAACAACTTCAAAAAGCATAAACATTGAAACGTCAACTCATAAAAATCACAACGTAGCTGAGAAATAGTTTAATTCTGTTGCTGAAACTGTTGATTGCAAACAACTCATTTCACGTGCAATTGTCAAAGTACTGACAATTCATGAAATGATATACAACTTCAGTAGTAAATTCATAGTTGAGTTCATCAAGATTTTACAGCAAGAAGATGAAGTTGCTGTGAAATTAAAAGCAGACGAAACGATGAGTATACAAAAGAATGATGTCAAAGCTTGAACATTGAATAGTCAAGAAATAATAGAATACAATGAATTATTATATGTTTTAGAAGATTTTTCTGTCAGAGAAGAACTGTTGAAACGTCATCATGATGACTCGTTAGCAAGACATTTTGATGCTGACAAGATCAACGAGCTATTAGATTGCAAATATTACTGAAAAAGTATGATCAAGAATGTCAAAGAATATATAAATACTTGTGACATTTGTCAGAGAGTAAAGATAAAATGTCATCTATCATATGATGAGTTGAGATCATTATTTCAATTTACAGATTCATGAAAAAAAATCACTATGAATTTCATAACAGATCTGTCGTCTAGTAAATGAAAAGAAGTCATGTATGACTTGATTCTTATGATAGTTGATTATTACATGAAGATGACGCGTTATCTGTTTATAAAGAAGACTTTGATTGTCATAAACTTAACAGAGTTGTTTTTTGAGAAGATTGCTTTAAGATATGAAATATCAAATGATATAATTATCAATAAAGATAGTTTATTTATTAATGCATTCTGATCAAAGATCTGCTATCATGTCAAGATGAAATGATGATTAAGCATCACTTTTCATTTGCAAACAGATGATCAGACAGAATGACAAAATCAAATGCTGAAACATTATTTATGAATATATTGTTCAAAAAAGCAAGATAACTGAGCTACACTTTTACTTGTAGTTGAGTTCATGTATCATCAGATGAAGCACTCTTCATTGAGCTGTAGTTTCTTTAAAATCATGTATGACTATAAGTTAATCTTTGACATACATATTGAGAATGATGCTATGAAAGAAGAAGTGTCAGCAGCAAAAGAACATGTTGAAATGCTGTAAGATATGCAAAACATGTTGATGAAATGATGATAAAACATGATCAATGCTTAGACAAAGTACTATAATCAAAAACATAAGTTTAAGTTTTTTAATATCAATGATTTAATCATGTTATCAGCAAAAAATCTGAAGCAGAAAAAGTTGAGCAAAAAGTTATTAAATAAAATGATAGAATTCTTTTGTATACAGAAACTCATGAACAAGCAAATGTATCATCTTGATCTTTCAATCATTTATAGAGTTCATTCTATCTTTCATGTATTTCTCTTAAAGTCATATAATTGTAGACTAAATGATGATTCTATACTCAATTATCTTGTATTCAAGCTTATTGATGATGAGTAAGAATGAAAGATAGAAAAGATTCTACAGAAGTGAAAAAGAAAGAGAATCTTATATTATAAGATACAATGAAAAGAATATTTCATTGAATATAATCAATGAATATCAAGCGAAGATATGAAAGATATCTTGAAGCTTATAAAAGCTTTCAAAATGAGGCTGAAACATGAGCAAAAAGCATAATCACTCACTTTCAAGCATAAACTCATTATTAGAAAAGAAGAATCATTGTATTATGATAGTTTCGCTCTCTAATGAGATGATCACATATGTAAATCAACAGACAGAAGAAAAAGATGCAAAGACATTCAAATGCACTCAACAAGAGAGCGTAATCATTACGACACAATAAACATCATGCAATCATCATTTCATCAAACATCTTTTACACAAGATAAGATTGCAGACTTCTTTTTCTTTTTCATTATCAGATTTACATTGAGACGTGAAGACAGAAAATTGAAAGATAACAGATTGTGCTAAAAATATATCAGAATAATTAGAAACATTAACAAAATAATATATAATTGAGATTGAATGTATTGCAAAGTGCTTTACATTCAGAATTTCTTTGACAATGTCATTGATAATCATCATCTTTTTGACAATGAACTTTTGAATCTTTAGAAACTTGAGTTTATGAGTTTCTTCAAGATGATTCTTTACATACATTGCTGTCATTAATTTCTTGTAAAGAATTTTCTGATGAGCAGTGAATGTTGTCAAAGTGACAATCTCTTTTTCATTCTTAATTGCACTATCATGAATTTTCTGCAGACGAAAGAATTCATTAATAATTGAAATGCAGATGTTGAAAATCTAAACATTGAATCATGAGCATTTAGCAAATGTATCATATAAGTATATTTATTGCAACACAGAAATTCTCATTACTTGCATAGTGAGCACACTTCTTGTACATTGTCTTTCTTTGAAAGATGATGTCACACAGCAATGCTTTATTCTCAATGTGTAGAACTCAAGCACACTTTATACAAATCATTCTATTTAGAGCTTCAAAATCAGCAGCACTTCTTTTGCTTATTTTAATTATTGACAGCTGAAAAGCATCAATAATGATGTCAAGAAGTTGAATAAGCAAATCTCATCATTATTCTTCAATTTCGCGAAGTCTGTGAATTCAACAAGATCATCAATGAAACATCAGCAATCATTTCTTCTTTCATCATTTTTCGAATTTTTTCTTTGATAGCGAAGATGTACTCAAAAGTTTGAATAGTAAAAATGATGAATTCTCAATCAGAATTTGATGACATCTGCATCATCATAAGTGATTTAGCATCAGCAGCACAACAATCATTACATCTGATCAATGTTTTTTGAGCAAACTTATAATATTGTTAATTGCAATAATAATTATGAAACTTTAAGTGTAACATCACTTACTTTTGCAATGATCTTGATTTGAACATCAGTTGACTTCATCATCTTATGACTCTCTTTGAACGTCGCTGTGCATTCATGATTCATGATCTAGATCTCTTACTTTTACAATACAGATATACTCAAAGTTTGTCAAAAGTAATCATACAATGATAAAGATATAATCATGATTGAAAAAAGATGAAGTTGAAGAAAATGAAAAGTTGAGAGAAACTGAAAGAGCAGTAAACAAACAACAATTGTTATTCATTCTGATCTATGCTTTATCATCTCAATCACATCATTTACTTGAAAGATAAACAATGTCTATGTGCTATTTACACGTCATCATTGCTGTCATCTACATCAACTACACATTACATATACTATTTATAATGTCATTTATATGCATTATAATTGAAGATGAATCATCATTTAATCAAAAATTTCTCTTTTTCTTATTTTCTTACAGAGATTTGAAGATTTTTATCAAGAGCTTCTAGAGTAAATTAATGAATGTGCATCATCATTTATCAAAGTAAACAACGATATTAAATTATTGAAATCAAGAATAAACTTTCTTAAAAGAGAAGACAATTGTCATGATGAATTAATACATAGAGATTAAATCAGAAACTGAGTTGAAGATCAGATTTGAGTTAGCTTTGAAACTCTATGACTTTGTCAAGACATCATTTAGACTACGTCATATCTTTGACTTAATATATCATGAGTTATGTTGTGCTCAACTTGACAATGCTTGACAAACTCTCTATAGTTGATTGATTCTCTCGAGTTATCAAAAGCTTCTTAATAATTAACTCTATCAAAAATATACTCATTCTGTGTTTGCTTAAAATATCACATTGTCATATCACTTTTATAAATCTCGTTTATTCATTTAGTAAACTCAATCATCACACTCATTGCTCAGTTAACTGAGTATTTTGATGAAACATAAATTGATCAGCTTGATGTTGTTTTGCTCTGAAGTTCAATTGTTCATCTTGTAGCTGACTGATCTTTTTCTCTAGCTTATTGTTTTTATCAAAAGTGACTTCTAGTTATTTCACTCTCTTTTTATGATCATCTTGTACAAAAAGTCAATGTTCATTGAGTTGTAAAGTTAAGTTTTGCTGACTTCAAAGCTTGTTCAGCATATTGATGACTTTGTTAAGTTGATTGTTGACTTAATGAAACAGTTGTTCTTCAATGTTTATGTTTCATGAGATGATAGCTTTCTCAGCTTCAACTGAAGCATCAATGAGTAGAAGTGAAACTCTTTTATTGACAATGCTTCTAAACAGATGAGTTGTTCAAAAATTAACTGACTTGACGTTGCATGTCATGATGAGATAAGATAAAAGTTGTTAAGATAAAAGTAAATGAAAGATTGATGTTTTGAATTGATGTTTTTTAATGAGTGAAAATTCAAAGAATCTCTTGTGAATTTCAGGTAATAATTGAGTGCTTTATTCAAAGAATTTCTTGCAAATAGAATGATGAAAATAAATGTAGAATCGAAAAATTTCTTGCAATCTAAAATGATGATGCAAATTTGAAGAATTTCTTGCAAATTTTTCTTACTGAATAGATTGTTTTGTATCATTTATTCATCAATAACAGAGTAGTAGATGATGAGCATTTATCTAATGTTAGAAATCTGTCTAAAGCGAGTCAGATAGAGATGTCATTTAACTAGAAGATAAATGCTAAGAAAGAAAGATAACTACAGAAAAGAAGCTGACTACATATGTATGTTTCTCAGTCAACGCTAGACTTAATAAAGACTAGTCAAGATGACGAAGCGAGAATAAATCTGACAAGATTAAAAGACTGAGTCTGACAAGGCTAGAATCATGACAAGTACAAAGTCAAATGAAAAGATCTAGATAGAAATGACAAATGATACTATGTTGATAAAGAAAAATTCAATGATTCAGAGAAAGTTTTGAACGAATTTCATAAGTTATATTCAAGCAAATCGCGCTAAATATCGAAATAACTATCAACAAAAGTGAGCAAATGAACTACATTTATGCAAACATGAATTTTCAAAGAAAGAAGTAATGTTACAAGCATATCAAGATCAATAAGACTGAACAAGACTGAAGCTTTAATCAATTTGTAATGCATGCTAGCAAGTATTCTGTGTAATGATTAAAACTAGTCAATAATTTAATCAAGACCTGACTCAAATTTGACTCAGATATGACTCAACATCTTTTTTCTTTCTCAACACTCTTTTCTTTCATTAACATCTTGTTCATTTACATCATCTTCTTTTCATGTCACAAACACATTTCTTTCGAGTCTAGCGCAGTCTTTGAACATTACATAAATAGAAGTTTTTATATCAATCTTTTTCTGTATTCTTAATATTCAGTTATAATTATTTCTAAACTGATTGTCAAGTCAAGTTTCAATATCAATCTTCTGACTCAACTTAAGTACTTGATATCAATCTTTTGATTCAACTCAAATACTCGAGAGAGCTATGATAGAAAGCTATAATAGAAAGCTATAATAGAAAGCTATAATAGAAAGCTATGATAGAAAGCTATGATAGAAAGCTATGATAGAAAGTCATGACGAGAAACTATGAAGACTGTTTGATAGAGAGTCATGAAGAAAAGTCATGAAGAAAAGCTATGATAGAGAGTCATAATAGAAAGTCATAATAGAATATTTATCTATCTATCTTCATGTCTTGATGAGTCGAGTCGAGAATTTCAAGTCGATACTCGATTTCAACCCTCTGACTCGACTCAAATACTCAGATCAAACATCTTGATTCAACTCAAATACTCAAGTCAAGAATTCTGACTTGAATCAAGTCTTGACGAGTCAAGTACTCAACTCGAACTTGAGTACTCAACTTGACGCGATCAGTCTAATTATTTCTAAAAATCAAGTACTATTAATTCTGATCTTCATTGATTGTATCATTTAAACATGATTCTGACACAAATTCACAGTTCAAGATGAATGAAATTTCTCACTGCTCAGATTTCAACAGTTTACTTTTTAAGCATGAGTTGCAGATGTTTTGTTTATGATACATATATATATCACAGTCGATTTCTTCTTTAATCACATTGACATGCACTACTGTTCTCTTAAGTTATACAGATGATATTTTCAACTAAAGATTGATTTTATCATCAAAACATTCAAGAGTCAGAACTCAATGAAGAAATAAGATTTTTAAGATTAACAATCATCATCATTGTATATCATGTTTTGCAGACGCTCACTTTGCTTGTAAAGTGTGCAACTCATCTGTTTCATATTATTTGTAAAAATCTTTTTCATGCAGATTGATCATGTTTTACAGAAATGTTCATATGCTACACTTTTAATCAAACAGCGTAGTTCAATCATTCTTTATTAATTTGCTTGTGTTTCTCTTCTTTTAACAAAGTTTTTTCATCAATGTATCATTTATGTATAAAATATCTGTATTTGAACATTTGTTAAATGATATTAATGAGTGTCAGAATCGTGTCTAGATGATACAATCAATGAAGATCAGAATTGATAGTGCTTGATCTTTAAAGATAGCTATAACTGAATATTAAGAATACAGAAGAAGATTGATACAAAAGCTTCTATTTATGTAATGTTCAAAGACTGCGCTAGACTCGAAAGAAATGTGTTTGTGACATGAAAAGAAGATGATGTAAATGAACAAGATGTTGATGAAAGAAAAGAGTGTTAAGAAAGAAAAAGAATGTTGAGCTCTATTTGAGTCAAATTTGAGTCAGATCTCGACTAGATTGTTGACTAGCTTTAATCATTACACAGAGTACTTGCTAGCATGCATTGCGAATTGATTAAAGCTTCAGTCTTGTTCAGTCTTATCAATCTTGATATGCTTGTAACAATGAGATTCTTAAGTTTGCTTATGTTGAATTTAACAAAACTCATAAGTTGTTCATGTTATAATAACAAACATACAGTCTTAACAAGATTTATACATAGTTAACATGTAAATTTAAAGAATGTTCATGATTCAAGTTCTTTTTGCTAATCATTCTCAACAAATCAAACACAAAAGTGTTCTGTCTCAATTCTCATCATCATGATGACAAGATGCTGAATTGAGTGATTTTCATAAACAATTTTTCTTCTAGTTCTGCATTTTATTTAACTTTCTCATTTGCATGCAGATTAATTTTGTAACATGTGCATTGAAATTATCAAAGTTTGCATAATCATGAAAACTCTGCATGCAATCAATGCACAATGCTTCATCATCATGTAGCATCTCAATATCATTTAAACTTTTAATAATCTTTAAACTTTATTGTAACTAAATAGTAAATTTGTAGTCAGCATTGCATACAGATGAGTTTCATTGCTGATCAATAATGTTACAACTTTAATCTTCATTTATTCTTCATTTAATTTTCATTTGATTTCATTTTAATTAAGTTTAGTGAAAATCTGATTTAAAAGTGATATTATTGAGACTTTGCATTATATGTGTAAAACATCAATTCAATCAAGTTTAACACAGAACTGAGAAACATATATATAAAAATTGAGTTCTTTTCTTTAAATACTTTTCTTTCTTAACATTTGTTTATTAGTTAAATGACATCGATCTTTAAATATAAAAAACAATCACAACGCATGCATCACAACTTTTGAAAAAGAGCATTACAAATAAGATAAAGTGAATCTAAAAAACGATTGAATGATGATGAATTGCATGAATTGCAGTAATGCTGATTCAAAAATGATTGCAAACGACGTCAATTCATCACAAGAAAACAGAGATGCAGAGTTAAAATGCTTACATATTGATGAAGAGAACGTTGCTAACATTATTGATTTACTAATAAAGATATCAACGTTAGAGAAAGAGAAGAGCAAAGATCATTCATGAAAAGAGATAGCATTGAAACTGATTCAACATCTTCGACTTGATTCAAAAGAAAAACATCATGTGAATCAGAATGCATTCATCACGAAGAATGTATAGAAACTGAAGACATTAGTTCAACTGCTCAACAAGCAGTTGCATACACAGAGAAGCATGCGTCTTTCAATGAAAATTACATCATAAGCAAACATGACAAGAGAAGAAATGACAATGAGAGAGCAACGTCTCAGAAGTGACTCATCATTGCTTTGCAAGAAATGAGAAATCATGATTAAAATAATGAACAGAAGAGAAATAAAAAAGATATAAAAGAAGTTGATTGAACAGATGCTACAGAAAATTGCAGATGTGTTGACAAATCAAAGAAATTTAATCATGTCACTTCGCAAGCTGAGTAGCAATAATATTTTTCTTCACGCAGTTAGTTCAGATGCTTGAGCAAATCTGAAAAAGACTTAAACATGAGCAAAAGAAATCGCGAGTTTAACATGTGTAGCACGTTGAATCTTTGCAATGTTGACACATGAAGTATGCACTACAATAAACATGAACAATCAGAAAAAAATCATTGAAAGACTGATAAAAAATAATGCAAAACTTCATGAAAATCTGAAAGTATTAAGAATAGTCTGACTCAAGAAGATAGCAAATAGCAAAAAGACTCATTCATTGCTCATTGTAAAGATCACGATCAAAGCAATGATAAATTGACTAATGAACATGAGCATGCTGAACTCATATCAAGAATGTGCATGCAAGCTATTTGAAAAGAACTGTTGCATCATGCAATGCTTCAGATGTCACGAATTTGATCACATGACTAAGATTTTCAGAAAGAATCAGCGTTGCAAAAAGTATGCAGACAAGCATAGATCTGTCGTCAAGTTCGAATTGCTCAACTCAACTCAAGTTGAGTTTCAGAGTTGAGTTGAGTTGAGAAAGATCAACTCAACTCAATCGAGTTAAGTCAGACTCTCGACTCAACTCAATCAACTTGACGAGTTGACTCAAACTTGACAACATGTCTAGATATTTTACTTATTTGAAATAAGTACTAGTAAAATGATATTATGAAACTTTAAAATGTGTGTGTATGAATAATCTTTATTTACATGTCAAAAAGAAATTTATATATATGTAGAGAAATGTCTTCGACTTCTCTATTGTTGACTCAGATCTCAGTCACTGTTTCTAACTAAATTGCTTGAAAAATGCGTAAGCAATTTCATGAAAACAGTAGATTGCAAAATGAATTGCAAAACTATTTACATGAGCTTTCTATTGATGTCTTCTTGTCTTCTTTGCTCAGACAATGCATTCAATTTAGCTTTATTCTTAAATGATGATTTCTTCTTGAAATTAGTCATTTCAAAGCTACGTTTACGTGTTGAAACAGAACTCAACTTCAAAGAAGAAGTCATCTTGCGCTGTTCTTTTTTCACTGCTAAAGATGACAACTTAGATTCTTTATTTAATTTAGAGACTGCAACGAATTTCATCAAATTTCTTTGATTCATTATCTTTTGTAATGATTGATTGTTCTTCTTCAATCTGTTTCTCTCAGTCAAGTGTGATGTAACTTGATCAAAATGAGCAGACGTTGAAAATCAAGCATTCAAAAGTGAAGTTGTCGTAAATCTTGCTGTTGTAGATCTTGCTGTCATAGATCTTGCTATTATAAATTTTGTTGTCATAGATCTTGCTGTATTAAATAATGTAGATAACGAGAATTCTTTGAAGTTTGAGAATCTAGATTGCAAAGATGATATGAAAAGATCAACATCAAGTGTATCATCATTCTTCAGCTCTGATATTGTTAATTAAATGTCTGATGATGAACAATATAACATTACTTATCATGCTCATTATCATCAACATCATCATTTGATGATGCATCGCTGATATACTTTAAATCTTCATTAACGTCGATGATGAAGATTAAATCTTTGTTCTTTTCTTGTTTCTGTGTATCGAAAGCTCTTTTCTCTTCAATAAGCTCGTAAAACTAAATTTTGCTTTCAACTTCACAGCATTTGCATGCTTAATCATCATGATATTTAATATGATGTTGACAACAAGAGAGCTGCAACAATAAGATAATAAGTCTTGTTTCAAATTGAAAACTCGTTCAACATTTGTTGAAATAGCTGAAATTGCTAAAATATCTTGAGTCATTCTGCTTAAATGAACAAAGTCTCTGAAATGATTTCTTCAGAACTTAATGAGATCGATGTCTTGAACAATGTTTAAAGCTTATTAGAATTTGATATTTCAAACTATGTGACTGCAAAATCAATTGCAAAATTGATTGCAAAATTGATTGCAAAATTGATTGCAAAATTGATTGCAAAATTGATTGCAAAATTGATTGCAAAATTGATTGCAAAGAAATTATGAGACAACATTAATTGTGCAACAAACGAAACAAAAAGAAGAAAAACTAACTCTAATTTAAATATTGTTTCGCTTCGTTTGTTGAAACAAGTGATGACAAATTGTGACGTCTGAAATTTCGTTTAGTGACTATATCTGTAATGAAAGATGATTGTTGCAAGACTCTTTCTTGAAATTGATCTTGCAATGTAGTTGAGTTGAGAGCGTAGTGTCTAGCATAATAATCTATAAACTCTTGTTTGTATCTTTGTTTATAGTCGCTGTCTTGTCATGTAGATCACTCGTATAGATTTAGTTTCTGATGAGAATCTATAATATTTTCGAGATTGTACATTAGCTTTCAATCATGATTGACATCTGCATAATATTCGAATAATTTGATTCAAGCTTGCGTTAAGACTTTCAAAAGTGAATGTTTTCAAGAATGCTGCTTTCTCTTCAGAGCTGTCATGTGATCTTTGATATGAAAGAACAAAACATCATAAACGATGTAAATTACATTGATGCTGAATTCGCGATTACATTCAAGTAAATCAGTGAATATCGCGAATGATTTGAGTAGTTCTACAAAATATTAAACATGTGTTCATTCTTCATTATTGAAAGATAGCTTTTGAAGAGTAGTATTTTCATTTTCATGAGTAGAAATATAACTCTTTATGAAGACTTGAAGATAAAGTGCTTTCAAAAGCATGAGACAGATGAAATTTCAATGAGTTTTAATGTCTTATATCATCTTGAGACAAAGTTTGAAATTACGTTGAAACTTGTGAAAGTTCTCTATTCTCTGAGAACTTTCGTTCATATAAACAGAAAGCTTTCGAATCTAATTAAACATTACTATAATGTCATGAATAAGAGTGTACTTTGTATTTTTGATCGCGATTGCAAAATCGATTGCAAAATCGATTGCGAAAATAATAGCAGAGCAAACTAACATAATAAATAAAAATTATTAATTATCTTGAACAATGTTTGAGATAAACTCTCTTGTATAAACATGCTTTGAAGACTAATCTTGAGTATTCAATACTTTTTCTCATTCTCATTCTTGAGACTTAACGTCAGCGATTTGAGTAACTGTTTAACAGCTAACTGAATTACATGTGCTAAACATGATAAATGTGAAGTAGCTGAAAACATTTGCAAAGTCTCGTCTAATGCAGTCATCATGACGTCATTATTGCTGATGTTGTCTGTGATTACAGTCATAACTCAATCTTGAATATCAAGTTCTTGCAATATTCATTCAGTAATACTGCTTAGATTGCTTTCAATATGCTTGTCTTCAATTTGTTCAAAGCTCAACAAGACTTTTCAATACTCTCAGAACTCAGTGTAATAAAATTTCATGATGATTAGAAAAGATAATTTATTAGAACTACTTCATTTATCTAGACTAATGAAGATTTTAGAATTCATTAATAATTCTTGAGTATGTTGACTTGAACAACAGTTGCTTGATTCTTGAAAGAGATCATAAGTTTGATTCTGTGCAGCAGAGTAATGCTTGATCATGTCATTTCAAATGCTCATCGAAATTGAACATTGTTAATAACGACATGAGAAATGTTCAAAGTGATGAAAGTTTTTTGAAGTTGTAGTGCAAAGACTTCTGAAGTATATTCTTGATGAAAAACATGATGCTGTAATTTGTTAATCTTTTGCAATCTCTTTTGCAATCTGTTTTGCAATCTATTTTGCAATCTGCAGCTAAGAAGCAACTTATCAAAGCTTTAACTCTAACAAAGTTACGAATGTCTTGAACTTTCGTGATCTTAGTTGCTAAGTTTGTGCATTTATCACAATCTTTGCTATTCAGATGATGTTTCATAATGCTGTTATTGATGCTTTTATTGTTAAAATGCTCATAAACATGCAAACACAAATGACAAATGAGTTTGAGTCTTTCGCTTTCAACTAAAGCTGTCTGATAGAAGTTATTTCATATTTCATCTGTTCATGTTTGTGAGATTCACTTTGAATGATGATAGTCTGATACTTTTCATTCTACTTGCATTGCATATTGAGTTTGCTTTCATCAATTCAGAAATATATGTTGATATTCTTGCTCATGATCGTATAGCATATATTGTTCATCGTGTAATGATGACAGTTCGATGAACACGACAAAGACAATGTTAGAAGAAGAAGATCAAGCATTATCATGCTCGCTGTTGTCAAGATTCTCTGAAGATATATTTATAGAACTGAATAAACTTTTCATACTTGCTTGCAATTTCGATGTTCTGTTTCAAGAAGATGACATAATAAGTAAGTTAAATGAAAAAGAGACTGCAAAAAGAGTTGCAAAAAGAATCAAAAACAAGTTTGATCTTTTAAGCATCATTAAGCTTAGAGTTTGAAGATCAATGCAAATCATGCATCACTGTTAACTTGTGATTGATTGATTCTTATTTTTTAAATTAACTGTTAATTATTCTAAAAACTAGCACATTTTAATAGATTTCAAACATCATGATTGACTAAGAAGCTTATTACAAATACAAGAAAATAATTATACAGAGATGAACTGAAGTACAAAATAATCGTTGCACAAAATTATGCAAAAAGAATGTTTAATTCTTCTGTTCACTTCTGCTATTTAATTACTACATGAAAGTATGATGTGATGCTGCATGCAATAAATGATTCTATCTATCAGCTTGTGACTACAAAACTAGCTAGATTGTTGATTTAGAAACGCTTGATTTCTAAGATATAAGCATTAAAAGAATCAAAAAGATTACTTGACTTCTTAATTTTGAATATTACTTTTCAGATTTCATGTATCAATTTGTGTGAAATATTTGATGTTCATTCATACTTGTCGTAGTCAAAATTTGTCAATCAATTCTCAATCTGATCTGATAACATAATTCACTTGCATGACTTGTTCTTAATTGTCTTTCTTCTCGATCATACTACACGTCATAGAGTTTTCTCAGATGTGATGAATGATTCTCGAAAGCACTTTGATGTCAATTTGCAATCTCGAGAGATATGATAATTTCTGAAGAAGACTCGACGATACTGATCACTCTCTGCTTTTCTATATATCACAATGTTAGTATAAATATTAAAATACAAGTCGCGAAATTAATTGCAAAATTAATTGCAAAATTAATTGCAACATCAAGAGCAAAATCAAAAGCAAAATTCAAATAGTAAAAGAAATAATAATCATGTTGTAAACAAGATTACAAAAAGAACTGTTAAAAACTTACACAATAAGACGACATGCTACGTCTTTTCAGAAATTCTGAAACTGTTGAAGAATCTTCATTGTCAATGCTTCTTTGATGACATTCAAGTCATTCATCATCTCTTCATTTGTCATCATCTTGAGCTTTTCTTTCAGAAGCAAGTCATTCATCTGATATTGTTCTTTCATCTGAAGATCATTAATGTCAGAGAGTTTCTCTTATTGAGAATTCTTCACATTCGTATTAAAATAAGTGCTTAGTACTGAAGAATCTTGATTGAGGCTTGCGACATTGAGACGCGCTCTTACATGATTCATTGTATTTTATTTCGCAATTCTATGAATTTATTAATATTTGATTGCAAAAAGAATTGCAAAAAATATCGTTGATTTCATTTGCTATTTACATGCGCAGTCAACAAGAACTCACAATCATCATTTGATGCTTGTAGATAGACATTCGATTTTTTGAATTGCTTGATTCAGTAGAAATGAATGTTTCTATCTCTGTTCTTGACATCTTCTATTTCTTTTTCATCATTCGTCATTCTTTCAACTCAACTTCTAGTCTTTTTTGAATGAGAATTATTGAAATAATTATCATTTATCTTGCGCTTGTTAGTTGACATCATTGCAATGATGATATAGAGTAGTAGTGAAAGTGTAGATGTAATATTTTAGTAATTTAGATGATGATTGTGAGTTAAAATAATGAAGTTCAATTGCAATAATAAGATATGAACTTTAAACTTCAATATCTTGATTTAAGATTTTAAGATTTAGATCATCAACATTAATTCAGTCATGTAATCATTAACTTTTTTTCTTCTTTGTAACAATTATCTTCAAACAACAACATACTGCAATCATGATTGCAACAGCTCAGTAAGTTATGTATCAGCTTCACGAGTTTATAGAAGATCGCAAAACTGATTGCAATACAGAAATAATGAGTTTAACGTCAATAACAAAACGCTACTCAGCACTTTTGATCATGCAACTGACGAGATTTTGAACTCGATTTTGAATTCAAATGAACTCTTCAACTTGCACAAATTTATGTACATGTTTCGTTTCTTATTACTCTTGCAAAACTGATTGCAAAGTAGAAATAATATTACAGCGAATTCTAAATTCAATCACGAGTCAAACAATAGATCATGATTGTCAAGCAGCTCAGAATCATCATTGTCAAGCGCATCATCATCATTCTCATCATCATTTAGTAAAAAACTTCATAACAAGCAATTTGTCGAAAAGATGCTTCGAAAACAGTCAATAGTGAAGTCGAGAACTGATGATAAAAAGATGAAGCTCATCAAAGTAAGTTTGAGACTTACTAGATTGCAAAAAGAATTGCAAAAGTAATTTCAAAGACGCTGATCATATGTTAGAATGTTTCACTCATTGAGTCAGCTCATATTATCAATGTCATCATAAAAAGTGATCTTATCAAGCTCAAGAAAATGCGAAAATATTGCAGAGAGACTGTGATACTTCGTGAAATTTGTTGATATCAAAGAACAATCAACTTACTTATTTCAAAGCTGTTGTTTCAGCATGTGATTCGCGAAGTGTGTCATGAATTGATTGAAGTCAATCTTCGCTTTCAATCAAAAGCTATAGAGACATTGCAGAAGATGACGAAAGCGTGACTGATTGCAATGTATGAAGATTAGTTTCACGATCAATTTTGCAATCAATTTTGCAATCAATTTTGCGATTCAAATACTGATTACTTAACAGACATCAATCTTTGCGCAATTCACGCAAAGCGTGTAATCATTCAAGCAAAGAATATGAGATTAATTTTTCATCTTATGAGCGAAAAGTTTACATTTGAAGTCTGTTCAAATTACATGACGAAGTAAATAATCATGTTACTATGCAATCAGAATGCAACGCTGTCGCAAGACAAATAGATAGTAAATACAATTTTTGCACTATCACACTGTTAGTGATACTATTGCTTTCGCGCATAATTCAAGTTAATTCTTATCGCTTTTGTCAATAACTTTAGTTTTTTTTCCCTTGAATGTAAAGTCAATTGATTAACTACTTGTATGCATGAGATTTCAGCGCAAACGAAATTTCTGCACACACTAACTAAAACTATCTATATTGATGTCATTTTAGCACGTCAAACTCTAACTATTTGTTGCTAATCTTTCTAGATTAGAGTGCATGAAAACTCAGTTTGCGTGAAAATCTCATGCATACAAGTAATTATTCTATTTTTAGAAATCGAATTCAAATTCAGTTTGCATGAAAATTCTGTGCATATGAGTAAGTATACTATTTTTAGAAATTGAGTTCAAGCAATTCAACTTGATTTCGAGTTGAGTTCAAGTTGAGAAGAGTCAACTCAATCTCAACTCAATTCTAACTCAACGACAGATCTAGACAAGCATCACATAGAAAAGTGTGTGATGTCTTCGAATAGAAGACGTTGTATCAACTGCAACAAAAATCACGAACTCTGAAGATACATCTATCTCAAGTGATAACAATAGATGAAACAAACGTTTGAAATCTATAGAAACAGATCATTCAAATACTCTGAAATGTTAAAATACAATTGCACACTCTTCTCGCTGTTTCTGAACTCTTTAGATTCAATGAACTCTTCAGATTCAATGAATTCTTTTGATTCAATAAATTTCTTGAACTCAGCAACAATCATGCTGAAAACACGCAGTTGAATCATTAATGAATCAGCTTAATAGATAGTAAAGATTAAGAAGAGATGAGTCGATCTTTTCTCTTGCGTAAGTAGTGACTCAGATGAGACAACATTTGAGCAGATTCAGAAATGTTTAATCAGAAAGCAAGAAAGATCATTGATGATTGAAAGCATACAAAGAGTTTTCTCATTGCAGAGTCAACAACAGCTATGAATAACTTTATGACAGAACAGTCTTTTTTACGAATTCTACAGTACAACATCAGAAAATCATTAAAAATTCAAGAATCATTTCTAATTGACAGAAAAGTTTGCAAATTCAACATAGTAACTATACAGAAGCAAGATTGCAACAACAATGATTCACAGTCATTTAGCTCAGCACACAACTTCTTTCATCTAGTGAAAAACTCATCATCTTAATCAAGAACATGCATATACATTAACAAACATTTAAGACTCAATCAACGAATAGTAGAAATAGTTGAATCAGACATTTGCTCAATCAGAATATTAACTTGCAACACAGATGATAAAACGCAGATGCTAAGAATTCTAAACATTTACAACTCATGCTCACTGTTTACTACATTTACAAAGAAATCTTTAATCATTTCTCATTTGAATGAACTACTCAAGAATGATTGCAAACAATTGATTGTAGAAGATTTCAATCTACATCATTCTCATTGAAGAAAGTGAAGATGCTTCACTCATCATATGATGATTGATACTCTACTAAACGTCATTATAAACACAAGGCTGAAATTATTGCTGAAATCAGACATTATTACTTGCAAAGCTCATAATCAGTTTACGATGATTAATCTAGTCTTTAGCAGCGAGAAAATACAGTTCATGATATGCAAGTGCAAAATATGAATTAATCTGCATCAAAGATTGAATCATCTTTCAATCATCACAGAACTATGTTTACAAACAATCTCAGTGCAACTATCAACTTGATGACTTTGAAAGAAAATGAATACAGAAGCATTGAAAGCTTATCTGTGAATACATCTATCTTTGAAACATTCTTTAGATGACAAGACTATAATGAATGACAAAGTGTGTAAAATTATCAGAGTGCTACAAAAAATCATTGAGAAATTTATCTTCTTGACAAAGTCATCAAATTGAGCAAGAGACTTTTGAAATCAAAGTTGCTTTGAAGTAGTAATAAAATCAAGATGACTGCAAATCATATGAAAAATGCAAGATACATTAAAAGCATGAAATGAATATTTGAAGCACAACAATCATAAAAACAAGATCATTCAACAAATGAAATGCACACACTTTAAATCACAAATGCATGAGTTGAGCGAAGCATTCAAATTGATATAATGCTTTGCAAAATGAGCTAGAATCGAAAGTCAACTATCTAAAAAGCTTTCTCAGTTTTCATCACTGAAGCGAAGCAACATTGATTACATGACAACGATGTTCAAGAAAAAAATCGAAATACTGCGAAAAAAGTTCTTTCTCTCATTTTCTCAAGCAGATGTCAATGACATCGCAAGATCATTCATATCTCTGACAATCTCATTCAATTTACGCATCACAAAAAATGAAGTGAAGCGAACAATTAAATGAGTAAAAGTAGACAAAACATCAAGCACTTCAGATATTTCAAACAAAGTGCTTCAAGCAAGTCTTGCAGAACTGATCTCAGTATTGATGAGTTTATTCAATGCATGTGTAATACATAAGTATCATTTGAAGCAGTTCAAAAAAGCTCAGACAATAGTACTATGCAAATCAAAGAAAAGTGATTATATTGATTTGAAAACATATTGACTCATTGCTTTGTTCAATATCATGAGCAAAGCACTGAAGTTAATCATGATCAAAAGACTGAGTGACATAGTTGAGATTCATTACATGCTATCAAATGCTTAAATAAGAGCAAAATGCAAGCAATTCATGATCTTGATGTTAAATCTACTAATAGATCAAGTTCACACAGTGTAAGACTGCAAAATCAAATATGTAATCTTCATGTTAAGCTTAGACATCATCAAAGCGTTCAATCAAGTCTCACACATCAGACTTCTGCATATGCTGAAAATGAAAAGAATGTTAAGCTACATAATTAAATGAACACGCAGCTTTCTAAAGAATTGAAAGACATCACTAATATTCAATGAATAAATGAGCAATATATGCAAGATAAACGCAAACATATTGCAGAAATTTCTCATTTCATCAATTTTCTTTCTATTCTTCAACGCAAGTTTAATTGAAAAATGCAAAGCATTGAGAATTAAAATTAAAGTACTTAACTTTGTAAATGATATTAACATTCTAGTTTACAACAGATTCACTGAAGAAATCTGCAGAACATTAAGCAAGATACATGATGTTTGCACGAAATGAGCTTGCATTTATGATGCAACATTTGCATCAGAAAAGTACAAGCTTACACATTTCACTAGAAAATTAAAAAGATTCAACATGATAACTAGCATATAAATAAAAAGCTCAGTTATCAAATCAAAATCAGATGTATGAGTTTTAAAGATGCAACTGAACATGAAATTACAATGAAGTGCATATCTTCAACAAATAAAGATGAATCACGTCATAAGAATGCTGACACTTAGTCATCTTGAAGTCTTTACATGAAAAGCTATCTTCACAAAAGTGAAATAAGTATACTCAGCAGTAGTGAGATCAGAAATTGCATTTGAAGCATCAGTTTGACATCAGCGTGACAAGAAAAATGAACTGTTGAGCAAAGAATGCAAATTAGAAACACTTCAGAATCAAACTCTGCGTCACGTAGCAAAAGTATTTAAAAGAGTAAACATTGAAACTTTAAAGACAGAAACATATATGAACTCACTACATATTCATTTGAACATGCTACAGAATAAAATCATGTTACACAGTTGAATCAATGATTGAACATAAGAGATCAGATAAACATGCAAACTAATACATGCTCATTTGATGAAAGTTAATCGCGTCATTTCTCGCTTACTCATTATCAAGAAAATAATACTTCTGAATGTTTTCATTCAAGAAGATGCAAAGATACAGTTGAGATGCAGATGATGCATTCTCTTCTTCACAATGATTTCAACAAGCAATAGTATTGCAATAAAGCAATATCATAAGAATCAATGAAATCAATGATGAAAAAAGTACAGAGAATATGTTGCAGATGTCAATGCAATTTCAGCACAAAGATTGCATCTGAGCAATAAGATGATAAAGATGCATGATGATTTTCAGAAAGCAGAAAGCACTCTTGCAATGCACATCAAAACTGAATGCATAGATTTGAATGTTTATTTGCACTTTAAAAACATTTCAGACATGAATAGCTTGCGATGTGACTGCAAATAAAGTCATCAGATGATGAAGCATATACTCATGCACTGCTTGAATTGATCACATCTGCAATCAAGAATGTTACTGTTACAAATGTGTCAGAATTGATTAAAACTAGTTAATGATCTAGTTGAGATCTGATCTAGATCTGACTCAGACTTGATTCAGATATGACTCAGCATCTTTTTTCTTCTTTAGCATCTTTTAATCAGCTTCTATTGTCTTCTAGACAAACACATTTCTTTGTGTTACGAGTAATCAAAAAATTTCTATAACAAACACATTTCTTTGTGTCATAAACATCTTTCAAATCAACATCTTTCTTATGTTTCAACACGTCTTCTTTGAGACTAGCGTCGATCTGAGTAACTACTATATAGAACATGTTCTTCTTATCTTTTATATCTTCTTTCTTCTGTATTCTTAAAGTCTTAGTTATAACTATCTTTATAGATCAAACATTCTAGTCACGCATGCATTCTGATTAGTTTCTAAACACGATTTCAACATTACTTTAAGAATTTGTTAATTACATGATACTGATCTTTATACTCATTCAAATTCACTCGACTGATAACGAAACGAGTATAAAGAAATTTGTATATTTGATGATCAATGACATCGAAAGACAGAACAACATCAAGAAATCAATAAAATCAATGAGAATATATGATCATGTGATTGCTAGAGAATCTATCGCTCAGTCAGTAGCATCTGTTCAAATCAATTAATAGAATCAATGATAAAGAATCTTCATTGATTGTTTGAAAATCACAAAAAAAAACTCTCAAATCAGTAATACTTTTCTCTAAAGACTAAGCACTTTAACAAATGATCTCACTATCTACTATCAAGCATCATCATTCGCTTAATCATCAAAATCTTCATCATAATTCAATCATTTGTGAATACTCAACTCAATTTCTTCAAGAGTAATCAAAGTCTCAATTCAATCATCTATCTTGAGTTATCTTCTTGTTTATCAAAATTTCTTAGAACTGACTTTGTATGAAAACATCGTCAATTCATGTCTCATTCTTAGACACTTGATGAATCTCTGAAAGTCTCTACTCTTTGAGATATCAAAAATGTAAAGCAGCTACAACATTGAGTTGAACAAGACTCAGAAGTTTTTCTAGAAGATCTAAATAATCTTCAAACTCAACGAGATCTAGATGTAGAAGCTTGTGAGCTATTTGATAAAATACTCAGTGAACAGATATGAAAGACTCATTTCGAGAAAATTGATCAAGCAAAAGAATGATTGAATTTAAATCTTAAAAAGCTTCAAGATCAGCTGATGAAACTACAACATCAACTGCGATTGACTAAAGAAGATACTTTTACTTCTTTCATCATGTTCAATTCATTCAAGCAATCTCAAAAGCTTTCAAATTCATCTCTGTTTACTGATGAAAAAGAATCTATCTGAGATGATTGACAAGAAAAGATTCGCGACAAGTTAGAAATCAACGTCGATCATTTTGACAATGACAAAGTCATACTAGTTTACATTCATTCTTGAATCAGCAAAGACGCAGTCAAAGTCATTCTAGTCAGACGTCAGCGAGATTCATTGAACTCTTATTCAATGATTGACAATCTACTAAATGAACTTTCTCAGCTTTATGATGATTCTGACAAAGAGACAAACTTTCGAAGAAAATATGCTAATCTCATTCAAGAAAAGAGCAAATTCAGCGACTTTTATTCAATATTTCAACGTCTGTTCTTTTATCTAGAGTATCACGAAAAGCAATTGATCATTAATTTATGAGACAAGATAGTTTATCATCTTCATGCAGCTTGAAGTAGTCAGCTGATTCAGTCAGAATCTTTCAATGAAATTCGTAGTTATCTGATTCATTTGAACATGAGACATGATACTATCATATTCTCTAATCAATTAAATACTTCTATTTCGATTTTTTGAATTTCGTCAAATACAAAGCACTCAAGTTGATTGCGATCAACTTTGATCTCTTCAGCAGCTCACAGCAAGATCTCTAAGATGCTCAAGCACTCAGTTTCATTCTTTCAGAAAGAGTCATTCTTGATTCAAAACATAGACATCATTTCTTTTCAAGCACTAGTAAAACGAAAAAAGAAGAATCAGACAGAGATTTTTGCTATGTTCATTGAAGACATCAATAGAGAAATCATCTACAATACTCAATGCAAACTAGATGTCATAAACGTCTTCTCAATCAATGAAATGACTCAGAATCTAGAAGATATTAAAGTCAAGCTATTATCGAAATATCAGAATTTTCTAGATGTCTTTGATTGAGCTTAAGCAGACAAGCTATCGTCTCATCGTTCGTATGATCATAAGATAGAGCTTACTAGTGACGCAACGTCATCTTGCTGTCAAGCATATTGAATGTCTCTTTACAAGCTTCAGAAAGTAAAGAAATATTTGAATGAGAATCTTTTTAAAAGAATTTATAATCTCTAGCAAAGCTTTGTATTTCTCACTCGTTCTGTTCATCTTGAAAGCAAATGAAGATTTATGATTCTGCGTTGACTATTGAAAGCTCAATGCTATTATCAAAAGAAATCGCTATTCTCTATCGCTCATAGATGAAGTAATTAACAAAATAGTTGATTGCAAACATCTGACTCAATTGAATATCATTTCGATGTTCAACAAACTACGAATGCACTCTGATAGTGAGAATTACACTATCTTTATTATCGCGTTAGAAGCATATAAATCAAAGATGCTATTTTTCAAACTTATCAATGATTCTGTCTCGTTTCAGCAATATATGAATGACATTCTTTGAGACTTTCTAAATGACTTTTGTCAAGTCTATCTGAACGACATTCTGATTTACAGCAAAACTCAACGAAAATATCAACAACATGTCAAAATGATATTAGATCATCTATGAGAAGCTGATCTACAAGTAGATATTTGAAAGTGCGAATTCAACATAGAAGAAACTGTCTTCTTAGAAATCATAGTTTCAGACCAAAGTCTTCGCATGAACTTTATCAAAGTGAAAGTCATAGTCAACTGAGTTACGTTGATCAATCTAAAAGAAGTTTAAAGCTTCGTGAAATTCATTAACTTCTATCGTTGTTTCATTAAAGACTTCTCGAAGCTAGTCAAATCATTCACTCAGTTAACTAGAAAGAACATATCTTTTGTATGAAACAAAGTCTGTGTTCAAGCTTTCGATGATCTAAAGAAACAAGTCAGCTCAATCTCAGTACTACAACATTTTGATTTCAAATGACAAGCTATTCTAGAAATTGATGCATCTGACTACGTCAAAGATGAAATTCTATCACAGTATGATGATGAGAAAGTTCTTCACTCAGTAACTTTCTACAGCAAAAGCATGATTCTCACTGAATGCAATTATCATATTTATGACAAGAAATTGCTAATCATTATTCAATGTTTCAAACACTGAAGACTTGAGCTTGAATGCATTGAACTACTCATTTAGATATTCATCAATCATCAGACTCTAAAGATTTTCATGAAAAATAAACAGTTTACTTGACATCAAGTCAATTATCTAGACATTCTATTCAAGTTCAACTTTCAGATTATATTTCAATCAGACAAAATAAACACTAAAGTCAATGCTTTAATCAGAATGTTTCTGATCGACATCTTTAAATCAACTCAACGTACTGAAAATCGCTATCAGATTATTCTGATACTTGATAGAATAAATATTCTAACTATTGAATCTGAAGTTGATCTCTATCAACGAGTAAAAGATGTCAACAAGACAAATGAGCTTTGCAATGAGTATAAATAAGCTATAAGAGAAAACAAGCTTAAGCTACATAGCACTGAATTGAAGCACTGCAAGATCATTGATGACGTTCTGTTCAGAAAAGATCTACTGTGAGTTTCTGAGAAAATGCATATGAAATTGCTAAAGAAAATTCATGATCAGTCTTTCATCTTTCACTCTGACAATCAAAGAACTATCAATCTAGTTCAACGTTTCTACTATTAATCAGATCATTGAGCAACAATTAGACATTACATTTGAAACTGTCATGTCTGTCAACAAAGCAAGACATTTAAAGATAGCATCAATGAACTTCTTCATTCTCTTTTGATTTCACAGAAACGCTGAAAAGATATAGCTATGAACTTCATTACTGAGCTATCTCTATCGAAAGATTATAACGTCATTTGCATAATCATATGTTGTCTCATCAAGAAACATCACTATGTTCTCTGTCATTGAGAAGACGATGACATCTCAGTCGAAGAAATGATTTAAATCATGCTATGAAACGTTTATTGACTTCATAATCTATCTAGTTCTATTGTTTCAAACAGAGACTCTCAATTCATATCAATCATGTGACAAAGTCTTTGCAAGCGACTAAGAATCACGACTAGTCTATTAACAATCTATCATTCTGAGATTGATGATCAATCAAAATGAGTTAATCAAGATGTTGAACGCAAATTAAGAATTTACTGTAACTACATGCAGAACGACTGAGCAAAATGACTTTCAATGATGAAATTCAGCGAAAATTTCAATATCTTCTCGATCATCTCAATGATCTCATTCTACTTTAATAAAGAATTTCACCTTCGAATGAGTTTCGATTCAGATACAACTGACTACAAGACAATTCGCGAACGTCTTGAAGTTAGAAAAGTTGATGATATTGTCATTTGAATGAAAGAGCTTCTTATTTTCGATCATCAACAATTGAAAAAGACGAAGCAGATCATTGAAGCTCAGATCAATAAACATAGACGAGACGTCATTTATGAAGTAAACGACTGAGTTTGATTATTCTCTAGAAACATAAAGACAACTAAATCATGTAAGAATTTGAAAGATAAACAGCTAAAATTTTATCAAATCACTGTCAAAGTTGAGATCTTCTATCATCTTCATTTATCAATAAGCATGAAGCAGCTGCATTCAATGTTCAGTTTAAAGCTATTATGTTCTTGTCTCAATAATTTTTTATCAGAACAGCATTCAGAATCATTTAGATTTCTCACTATCGAAAATGATGAGCATTGAAAGATAAATAACATTTTGAACTTTAGACACTATTGAGATTGAATATAATACAAAGTCAAATGAATGAGACTAGATTGAAACAATGAATGATACTATGTTGACAAAGAAGAATTCAAGAACTCAAAAGAAGTTCTAGTTGAATTTCATAAGCTCTATTCAGACAAGTCACACTAAATTGAAAAACAGTGAAAAAAAATTGCGTTTCATTTGTTTTATTCATGCGAACATGAATTTTCGAAGAAAGAAATAATATTACAAATGTGTCAAAGTTGATTAGAACTAGTCAATGATCTAGTCGAGATCTGATCTAGATCTGACTCAGACTTGACTCAGATATGACTCAGCATCTTTTTTCTTTTCTAGCATCTTCTAATCAGCTTCTATTGTCTTCTAAACAAACACATTTCTTTGTGTTACGAGTAATTAACAGATTTCTATGACAAACACATTTCTTTGTGTCACAAACATTTTTTGAATCAACATCTTTCTTGTGTTTCAACACGTCTTCTTTGAGACTAACGTCGATCTGAGTAACTACTATATAAAGCATGTTCTTCTTGTCTTTTGTATCTTCTTTCTTCTGTATTCTTAAAGTCTTAGTTATAATTATCTTTATAGATCAAACATTCTAGTCATGCATGCACTCTGATTAGTTTCTAGACACGATTTCAACAGCTATAAGATGCTGACTTTTTAAACTATTGAATAATCGTTGTCATCATGAAGAGTCTCAAAGCAGTAGCGAAGATGATGATGAAAATGAAGCTCTTGAAGCAATTTAAAGTGACTAGAACATTTGTTCTTTAATGTGCAATCAATGTGAACAAATTTGATACATAGTTTCAAAACTCACTGTTTTGACTGCGTGAAGCAGTTGTATAGACTGCAAGTGATTTTCTATCTCAAAGAATTTTGTTCACTTGATACAAATAGCATAAAGTTTCTCATGAGTCAATCTAATCAATATCACAAGAATGTATGAATTTATTATTATTATTATTATTATTATTATTATTATTATTATTATTATTATTATTATTATTACTATTTAATATTAAAATTAAAATTAATAAAATCATTATATTAAAGTATTTAAAAAACATTTAAATTATAATAATAATAATAATAAATTCATACGTTTTTATGACATTAATTAAATTGACTCATAAGAGATTTTATGCTATGTGTATTGAGTGAACAAAATTCTCTGAGATAGAAAATCACTGAATTATTTATACAATTGCTTCATGCAGTTAAAACAACAAGATTAAAACTATGTATTAAATTTATTCATGTTGATTGCATGTTAAAGAATGAGTGTTCTAATCACTTTAAATTGCTTCAAAAGCTTCATTTTCATCATTATTTTTGCTGCTGCTTTGAAATCTTTCATGATCATGATGATTATTCAATAGTTTAAAAAGTCAACATCATGTAACATTCTTGATTGTAGATGCATTCAGTTTAAACAATGCATGAATATATGCTTCACTGTCTGATAATTTTGTTTGCAGTTGCATCATGAACTATTCATGCTTGAAACATTTTTCAAGTGCAAATAAATATTAAGATTTATGCGTTCAATTTTGATGTAAATTGCAAGAATGCTTTCAATCTTCTGAAAATCATCATGCATCTTTATCATTTTGTTGAATAAATGAAATCTTTGTGCTGAAATTATGTTAATGTTTGTGATGCATTTCTTGTATTTTTTTTCATCATTGCTTTCATTAATCTTTATAATATAACACTATTGCAACATTATTACTTATTGAAATCATCATAAAGAAATCAAATCATTTGCTTTTAAACTGCATTTTTACATCTTCTTGAATAAATATGTTCAGAAGCACTATTTTCTTAATGACAAAAAAGTAAAAAATGAAATGATTGATTCTCATTAGTTGAATGTATATAAGTTTACATGCTCATTTAATCTCTTATGTTTTGTCATTAATTCAACTGCATAATATGATTTTATTTTGCAATATGTTCAAATGAACATGCAGTGAACTTATGTATATTTCAATCTTTAACATTTTAATGTTTATTCTTTTGAACACTTTTGCAACATAATGTAAAGTTTGATTTTACAAAGTTTCTAGTTTACATTTCTTGTTTGACAATTCTTTCTCTTTGTTACGCTGATATCAAATTAATGCTTCAAATGTGATTTTTAATTTCATTACAGCTGAGTACACTTGTCTTGCTTTTGTAAAGATTGCTTCTTATGTGAAGATTTTTAAATGATTAAGCGTAAGCATTCTTGTGACGTGATTTACTTTTATTTATTGAAGATGCACATTTTATTACAGTTTCATGTTCAGTTGAATTTTTAAAACTTACACGTTTAACTTCAACTTAATTGTTACAATTTTAACTACACATCTTCATTGATAACTATGTTAATGATTATTCTGAAAACTATCATCAATCGCTTGTCACTAGAACGTAAACTTGTTTTGAAGTCAACTTTATTCAGAGTTAGCTTATGTTTTTCTGAGTCATATAAATAGTTAACTCTTTTCTTCTAAATACTTTTCTTTCTTAGCATTTATATACTCATTACATTACATTCATATGACTCATTCTATGCTGATCTTTAACATTATATAAATGCTTCTTCATTACAGACGAAGTGAAATAATCTGCATTGATTTCTTTGAGTGCTTTTGCTAGTAGTTCTTTAATTCTTTATTAACTTTGATTTAGTGACTTGTGTTTGTGCAGCAACATTTATCTTTCTTCTCTTGTGAGCTGATTCAACAAGAATAAACAAAAGATTCAAACTCGTACGTTGATCAATGAGTATAAACAAACAATTAAAATCATTCAACTAGATCAAAGATTAATGAATTAATCATTCATTCAGATTCACAAGAAATTCTTTAAATTTATTGAATAATCAAATAAAGTTAGTCATAAAACTGCGTGAAGTCTTTATCTTGAGAAGCAAACTTTCAATGAGTCTGCTTCAATGATATTGTCAATGCAATGATCTTTTCATCACTTTATTTATCAGTGAATTAATTCATCTATCAGTTCATATGCAACTAGTGAGTCTGCTTCAAAAACATCGTCAATGCAATGATTTTCTCATCACTTTATTTATCAATGAATCAATTCATTTATCAGTTCACATGCAACTAGTGAGTCTGCTTCAAAGACATCGTCAATGCAATAATCTTCTCATTGCTTTATTTATCAGTGAATTGATTCATTTATCAGTTCACATGCAACTAGTGAGTCTGCTTCAATGACATTTATTCTCAATGCAATAATTTATCTTCTCATCATTTTATTTATCAGTGAATCTGATCATACATTCACATGCAACTAGTGAGTCTGCTACAATGACATTTTTCATCAATGCAATACTTCAATTTTGATTATCAATGCTTTGCATTTTTCAATTAAACTTGCGTTGAAAAATAGAAAGAAAATAGATGAAATGAGAAATTCTTGAGATATGTTTGCGTTTATCTCATGCATAGTGCTCGTTTGCTCATTGAATATCAGCAACGTCTCTCTGTTCTTTAGAAAGCTGCATGATTTAAATTATAATCAAAACTGACAAAAAGTGACTTTTAAAAATGAAAGAATAAAGTATGAAAATAGAAATAAAAAAAGAGAAATGAAGATACTTGAGAACTTTGAACTATCGCGCTCGTATGCATATTTTATCGATGTGACTGCTCAATGAGAAAATATAAAGCGACATTTAATTTAGCATATACACAGCGTTTAGATAGTGTCATAGTCATAGACTGCATGCACTTAGTAAAGAAGAAAAAAGCTTGAAGCGTAGAATAAGCTTAGAACGAGGTATGAATAATGTTTGAACGTTTAAATAGTATTAAATTTTTTTAAACTCTCAGACATTGTTTGATCTCTGTTTTACTGTCTTTACATTTCACTCTTCGAGGACTTTGCTTCTGCGTTGAGCTTCTAGCGACGACTGTTGCAATCTTCACGGCATTTTCTACGGCTTCACTCAAATTTCTTCGCTTTGGAACCGTGCTTTCAGCCGAGGTATTTGGTTGCTCTCTTCAGCCTTTCCGCCAAGGTTTCGCAAATGGCAGCCGCTTCTAGTACGCAGTCGCTCAAGGTAGGACTCAGATTACAGAGCGTATTACCGTGCAAGAACATATCGTGCTGACTATGATGCTCATCAAGTGTGTAGTGACTGGAGATGGCGCTGTCGGAAAGGTTCGAATACTGCTCTAACGTTGCTTTGCGAACGACATCCGCTGATTTCCACCGTAGACATGTCTTCTCATATCATATACTACAAATGCCTTCCCAGGAGAATATATACCTACTGTGTAAGGCACAAATCCCTGACTCTACCAGCAGTGTTCATTGATACCCATCCGCAGCTTCGACAATTACACGGCAAGTGTCATGGTCGATGGAAAGCCTATAAGCCTTGGACTATGGGATACAGCGGGGCAAGAAGACTACGATAGACTCCGACCATTATCATACCCACAAACGGATGTTTTTTTGATATGTTTCTCCATTGTCAGCCCACCTTCGTTCGATAATGTGAAAGCGAAATGGTTTCCGGAAATCGAACACCATGCACCCAGCGTTCCTATCATTCTAGTTGGAACGAAATTAGACTTAAGAGAAGATAAAGCGACAATGGACTCGCTAAGGCAGAAGAGGATGGAGCCGGTTTCATACGAGCAGGCGCTTCAGGTGGCTAAAGAAATCAGAGCACACAAATACCTGGAATGCTCTGCACTAACGCAAAGGAACTTGAAGAGTGTCTTCGACGAGGCCATTCGGTAGGTTGTCGCTATCCTAAAGACACCAACGCCAGGCTGACCAGACATAGGGCCGTATTGAATCCACGGCCTCTAGGGAAACCTTCGAAAAGGGGGACAAAGTGCGTGATTCTATGATTATTTATGCGATATATGCTTCTGGGCTCTAGCGGGATTTTGACTAGATGGGCTTCACATAGCTTCTCGTCTTCATTTTGGGGCGAAGCGTTAGAAGGGACTTGTGACGTTCGTTGTGAAGCGTACATGCTATTCAGCGCATGGCTCGGTGACTCTCGGGAATTTGGACGGTATAACCCACAATGTGAGTCGTTCCCGATGACGGGACGTAACTATATCATTTTTGGGACTGCTTCTCTGAGTTCCTCATTTTTGGCGTACAACAAACTATATAACGGGGAGAATGATCAGAAGGGAGTCAAATGCGGGACCGAGGGTGTCTTTGCAACGTCAGGAGACTCCACTTTGATATTCTGTGGATTATGGGATTATGCTCATCCATTTTGCTCAATTGGAAAGGCACGGACAAAACTGTTATGTTGGTATACGCACATGATGATCTCTGGAGTACCAGTTAATCATTCGCTACCCTACTTCTTCTACTGGGGTGGATGCTCGAATCGGTGTCTATCATCCCAGTATCCTTAACCGTTCCTAGATCTTTCGTCTTGTTACTCTGCTTCTCATCTTGAGCCCTCCGCTTCCGTTCCTCGTTCAAATTCTCGTTCTTGGCTTGCAATTTCAGCCTTCTGTCTTTACTTTTCGATCCGCCACCACCGACACTACGCGTGCTATTAGAGATTCAACTCGGAGAGGTGGTGGGTAGTTTGGGGCTCTTACGTAAGTTCGACATTCAATTTCCTCGGAGGAGACTCCCCGTCGTCGAAAGTAGAGTGGTGGTATAGCTTCAAGCATGTTTTCATTCGGTCGTAATTCTGAAATTCCAGAAAGGCAAAACCTTTGGACTTCCCTGTATCTTTCTGTGTACGGTGACGGATTGAGCGCGGCTTTACTTTGGCAAAGTGCTGCCATATGGATTGGTCTGTTGCTGAGAAGGGCAGATTGCCTATTGCGGGTTGAATTAGTGACCTAGTGATTACTTGCCACAGATTCAACGCCTTGCGTACCAATAAATACAATGAACCGGTGAGACTTAGAAGACTCGTCTTGTATATTTTGAGGTTGATGTAATTCCGTACCATGGCTGACGTCCTCACGATTTGTTGTTGACCCACGCTCCGATTCATTCTGTTTCGTTCTTGGTCTTGTAGACGGTGACGCGCCACTCAAATGTTGCCTAAATCTCCTTTTTCTGGCCTCCTTCCGCTTAGTATCTGAAACACCACCCCGGAGGCCCAGGATTGGTATGTGTCCATTAATTGCGTTTGTGGCTTGCATTCTTGATATTCGTAGAAGATCATTTACGCTCGTTGTGCTCTGGCTACCCGTATGGGAATCCACGCCGAAATTTTGAATGCTTTGGCTTCTTTCTAATACATATCGAACAGGCTAGATGAGTTTCTCAATTCTACAACCGGCAAAGTTCAAATCCGCCGTTGACGGTGGAATTATGCCGTAAGTTTTCAGAAATCTAGCCACCTCGGCTATTTAAGCGCTTTGGTTCAGCCCTGAGTTTGTTTACCTCATACCTTGATGGGCAAACATATCAAATGGACCGTATTTGCATCCTCAGCATTGCTAAACCTGCAACGACATATTGGCATTTGTTGATCACCTCATAAAGTATTGAATGATGTCATTCCCGTCATATTGCATCTCAACCCATTTGTTGACATAGGGAGGAGCTGAATTTGGATAACTACCTAGTCACGTGTTTAGTGCACATGAGGGTACTGGTGCCATTAACTAGAAACTACCAACTATCTGAGCAAGCCGCACATCCCAATATGGAACTACATCAGAGCTTGAAGACTGTCTAATATTCGCCAATAAACCCCCTGAGCAGCTAGGTTGCACAATGAAGCGATACCGAAATCGGAGTAATTTCTGAATATCGCGCTCGCATATAACATACTTGGCGAGATGCGAAGATAGGATGCTGAGAATTGGACCGCTATGGTGTACCATAGGTGAGTATTGCCGAGGATGTTCTGTCACCCCATTAAGAACCCGGGTGCTGATATTTATGTCGTTAAATCCAGTGTAGCGTAGGCCGAACTCTGCAAAATCCATATTGCGGTAACAGTGTTAGTAAATAAGCCGATCCCTTGTCACTTCAGCGTGGGCTTAAACTTCCAGCAACCATGGACCCCAGTACATTCTTCTAAAGTTGCCTAAGCACCGTACCGTCGGTACTAGCAACGCTCAGAGCCGATGTAAGAGTGGTTGGCGTCAGAAAGGGGACTGAAGGAGTTGGAGTGGGCCCGTAGACGGCGCTCCGCGTTGAATGAGGGTTGCTACCAGCTGAAACGCTGGCGTACCGACGAGATACTGAATGGGTTGCGGAAGCGGAGGCTGTAGAGTACACAGCATCAAGGCTTGCGCGTCTCCGAAGGCCTTGATGGCGGATGAGGGGTGGCAAGAAGTTGGAAGTATTCAATCCATAGTCGGAGCACTCGGACAAGGTACAATGAAGAGCAGAGCCGAACTGAGTAGTCTGGCACTGGGAATAGAGGCACTGTAGCACCACCTGCAATTTCATTAGTCGAGCTATCCAGCTCGAAGTCAACAAATCGTGGTGCTATGCTCACGCTTTGAAAGTGGGAGTCTTGGCAGAGGCATTTGACCTCATTGTCGCAGGTACTGACGTACTTCGAGTTACTCCAACATTTAGGTACACAATCTGTACCCACCATCAGCATACAATCGCTAGGGGACTTGCTTGATGGGCTTCGAGCTTACCTGGTGAAGTCAGACCATCAAGGCTGATGACACACTGTACTAAGCTGAAGAGGATGATGACCACATGGAGCTTCATGATGCCTGAAGGAGCTAGCTGTTCGACGTATTTGACGTGGGTGAGAACAGGAACCAAGGGGTTGATGTTGGATGACTGGAGAAGTCTATGTGGTAATGACAGACAGGTTTTGGATACTGACTGAGTGGTTGTTCAAGCCAAGGTACACCAGTTCTAGGATCAAGGAGTCGTCAAAATTAGGAGAAGGATGTACTTTAATCAATTGGTAGGTGAGGGAGGTGCGTAGGACAAAGATGTAATGATGAGTATGGCGGAAACTCCAAGTGCGACCCAGTAGCTTCCTTGGTAGACGGGGGTTTTGTTTTAGATATACCCAAAGTGTTGGGGTGGAAGGTGCATATTCCTACTACAGAAAGTAGGAAAGTCGTTTTCTGTAACGAGAATCTGCGGGTTGTGCTGGAGAAGGTACGGTACAGTATGGTAGGTAGGTAGACACGTTCGAAGCCCGATAGGTAGCTTAGGGTAAGGCAGTTCTCGGTTTCTCTCTTGCCCTCCATGGCGTCTTGCCTTGCATGATATTTACGCGCCGAATCACACCCCATTCAAAGGGGATTTTTGAAGCATGTGCAATCAAGGCACAGGTTTTTGACTTGGAGGTTTTATGTTCTGGTTTACTTTCAGTATCTCCTCGTTTCTGACGTGGCTATGAGGCTACCAGCCATGTCACTCGACGACTCGATGGGGTGATTGGGATAAGGCAAGGTATTAAAAGCTGCTTTAGAAAAGCAAAAGAGATATCCCATGATCATGCGTGCCATAGCGATGCTTTATGTCATCCCTATTAAGCAGCTGCATGAGAGGTTGTTGTGTCTCGCGCATATCAAAGATCCCTCGTTTCTTCCGGTCAAGATGTGAACAATCCACAACTACACGCTTAAGTTTCTCGGATGACAAAGCTCCTGGAATAATTGGTAGCTGTTTACTGATGATAAAAAAACACGTCGAAATCAAGAGAGCCCAAACTTACCTGCGTCCAAGAGATCAATAATCCTCGAGGGTGTTCCAACCCCAATACCAACCCTTTTATAGTTAGTAAACGACGAAGGAATGCTGTCTCTACAGTAGAAGTGGTAGGAGGATGCACCTTGTTTTCTTGACATAATCAATGGCGTCTGTAAGCTTGATGTGCTTTGCAAAGAGCTTAGCCACAATGGCTTCTTTGGTCTGGAACGTTCGTAGAACCCTTGACAAAGCCTCAGCACTGACTGATAGACCCGTTCGAAAGATATACCTTGTGATGTCTGCTGCACGGAGCCCAGCAGAAGTGACAACAATGGTATGTGGGGCACCTGTTTTTTTGGAAGCCAATGACATTTTGTTCCTTTGTCCTGGCTTAGAAACGTATCGGTCGAGAAAATTTGGCATATCTGGAAGAAGCCTTGGCTTGCCCCAATCGCTAGTATCTACAAAGGCTTTCTCTATTCCTCTTTTCAATATACAGCTGCATACCAGATAGTAGGGCATGGAAGCTCATGGGCTGGCGTACCTGGTATACGTCGGTCTTCTGTCTCGAGAGAGATCAAATGTTTTCCATATCGCTTATCCTGCTGAGCGATATAGTCTGCAATTAAGTGGCTGTCTAGATGTCCAATAGCTGTGTTGAGCCCCTGCTCCAAGTCAAGATATCCATCGTCACCCGGCCTTGACTTCTTGCTTTTTTTCTTCGTAGCTGCCTTGTACACCGACAGATCCTCGTTTTCACCGCGTTCTCGTTTCCTCTTCAAAAGCTGAGAAGGTGGTTGAAAGTCGAAACGGGTGGCGGCTAAGTTAGCATCAGAGCCCCTTCCTGGAGAGGGAGTCATCGGGCAAGGCATGATCACTTTGCCGAGCTCGAAGACATTGTGAAGGTAGGATCTACGGTGTTCTCCTTGATGATATGATGATAAAGTACGTCTAAGATGACCTCAAGTGGCCGCATTACCTCACAAATTAGCATTCCCGCTACCCGCTCTCGTTTAAATAGCCGACGAGATCCTATGAATCCCTGTTTATTCATTGTTTACACAGGAGTACCACTACCATGTCCCCTCAGGATTGACTTGGCAAGGCGCGAACCAACACGCCATGTCAGTTAAAGGTATAGGCACTCGTGGATACAATGGAAAAGACACAGGAGCGGACTCTGAGATTGAAGATGAGCTTTCTACTCCAACGCTACCACGTACAACACCTCGCCAATCCATCTCCGGGCGGGCTAAGGAAGCAGAGTCAATGCAGACGCCGTATGCTAATGTAAGTATAGCCCCCAATCTGTGGGGATTGGGCTTGGACTGAATTTCAGTTGTCGAAGCTACAGCAACTTGCTGGGATCATCGAGAAGCCCTTAACACCGTTCAGCCGCGATTCTGTTTCTGGGCCAGCTTCGGTACGAAGAGCTGCAATACGTTCGACGCAACCCCGGTCGCACATATCTGGGGCTCGCAAGATACCGCAACCTGTCTCTGCTAAGAGAGGTGCCCCAACAACCCCGCATGCAATCAAAGCTTTGCTGCGACGGGCCGCAAAGCTCACCCCTGCGCGTGATAGGCGAAGAAGTGGGCGCATGCAGCGCGAGACGCCCAGAGACGCGCTTAGAAATCTCAGCAGGAGTATGTACTGGAATTACCTGAAAGTTGCTGGATAGAGCGGCTGACAAGAAATCCGCCCCAAGTTCTTGCTCATACGACTCAACCCACAGAACCTTCGCCCCTGTCTCATCGAGAAGGTCAGGACCAAGAGGACGAGCTGGGAGATGATATAATTATGCATAAGCCGAGGTTTTCGCTGAATTTCGAGTCAAGAGGAGAGGATGATGAAGATGATAGCTTCCACATGCAGCCGCCTCGACTTTCCTTGCCCCTTGACGACAATGACCATACCGGAAGATCTCTTGAATTAGGCCGACGTCTGATTAGCGAAAACCCTAGTGGAAGACTGTCAACAGGGAGTCTTGGAGCTCTGAGAATGAGCGATCGCTTTGGTGATACGACCGAGCTACAGCTGGAAACTATCGCTGAGGCTCCTGCTGACGACGGTGCACTGCGGTACCAAATGGACAACTCTGACGACGATCTCGGGGATCTAGATGGACAAGTAGAACCAGGGTTAGTGGTATTTCTCTAAACCTTGAGCCATAAAACTGACGCCACGAAGGGGTGACACTCAGGACTTACGGCGGGCGATCATTGAGCGTTCGGATGTCGATCAGAATCGTCGGAGCGATTTGGGTCCATGGGATCTGCTTGAGCACACTGTCGATACAACATTCGGTCTTGTCCCACCATCTAACCGCATTCCACTACCACATGGTGAGACAATCGATGCGTACGATGACCTGGATCACTTGCAGACTGCAACTGTCTTGGCTAGATCGCTTAGCATTGCACCTAACCAGGAAAGCAGGCCCAGAGTACCCAAGCCCTTGAAAACGTCGCGCCGAGGTATACCATATCCGTCTCTTCCCATAGGGGTGATCAAGAGCCTCTCTTCGACTTTCGCTAGGTCGGCAGGACTCAAGAAAACAAACATGAGTAAGGAGATTTTAGAAGCTATCGTGGATGCGAGCGATTGGTTCTTTGAACAACTTGGCGAAGATCTAGGAACATACGCGGGGCATGCGGGCCGAAGAATAATCGATGAAAAAGATATTTCTACTGTCATGAAGCGGTAAGCAATTCTTTTGACTTGACTCTCATCTGTGCCGCTTTTTCTCTGATTGCTGGATGCTGTGAAAAGGCAACGTCAAGTGACGACTAGTACAACGCTATTTTCTCTGGCCCGTACAAATCTTCCGCGAGAATTACTCCAAGTTATCCGCATGACTCCTGAATAAGGGACTGAAATCGTGGAGGATATATTTTCAGATAGGGACGGGCAACAAGCAGGTTGGGACCTATCGAGTCATGGCTGCAGCATTACCAATTTGTGTCCCTACGAACCCTTCTCACAATATCCGAGGGTGGCCTTCGCACAACCATCCATAACATAATCGCAGTTGCAGTTGATAACGCATACCTGTTGAGTAACTGGTGAGCTTTCTCTTTGGTCTTTAGGGAAGAATTTCGGGAAAGCGGGCGATTTTGAGTCAAGATACCCTGGAGCGCTTACCATGTAAATATATATTGCGTATGATTGTTCCTGAGATTTACCTCGGCTGGACGACCAATAGGAATGCCCTTTGCTTCTCTATCGTAAGACTTCAAGAGGTCGGGTTCTATGGCTATGTTAGAAATCCTGTCTGGTCATCATGCTCCAAGTGATTTCTCAAATACCCATGGTTTCCTCAATCCAGACGGCATCGCTTCCCGTTAGCCTTGCCATTTGCTGAACATCCGGAAAATAAAATTCTCCCAGCTCTGGGTTGTTAGCCGGTGTGAAGAAATTCTTCTTCCATGGCTCTCTAAGCAAGCCCTCCACAGTGACTTGACCCATAGGTAAGCCGTCCTTTCTGTCAACCTGCCTAATGAATGTCTTAGGAATCCAACCCCTATTTACCAATACTGTAGAGCCCTCGTCATCTCGTTCTAAGGGTGTTACGACTAAGTACCCGTTGTTGCCATTGCGTATCCGCGGACCAATGAGCATCTCTTGATCATGTCTCAGATGGCCGGTGGTGTAGACTCTTCGGTAATCAAAATCTTTGATAGCGGATGGGTCTATTCGAGGTGGTAAAGGCAGAGGGTCCCTGACTAAACGATCTTCAAATTTGGCGATCATCTCTGTTTTCCAACCAAGCCGAAAAACCTGCCACGTTCCAAGGGCGAAGGCGGTAATGGGGATCAGGGCTTGGTCACGGTCAGCCATGACTTCAGATTTTCCGCAAAACTAGCCATTGGTACCTAGTATTATGAGACCGGGGCCATGCTGCTTGCCACTCTTTACCAGAGTAGGAGGGTTGTCAACAATAGATAGAAAACTCGGGTCCTCCGCCGGGGTATGGGCAAACCGTCGAGGGAATGCTTGCCGTCCACATTGGAAACAAGGTAAGTTTCGTAGATGTTTTCGGGAACTCGGTGCATTCCATCTCATCTGCCGTATATATAACGACGACGATCTCATGTTGAAGACTGTAATGAATCCAAAGCCACAGGACAAGCAAACAGAGGGAAAGCGTGGGTGCGTGGGTAGGCGGGCCGAGCTGCCGGGCGGAACGATTTCCGAACACCCTGCCCGCTTCAACCAACTACCTACTTCCTCACAACAACTCTGATATTTCCGAGTATCCTAGCTCTAATACTAGCTAAGATGTTTTTTCACGGTGACCTACAATCTGGAATCGCCCTAGCTGTGCGAGAATCAAAATGCGTGGTCTGTTTTGTACGAGGTCTGTGCTAGAATCTTACTCTAACATGGGCTCCTTGTTAACGACCATTGCCGTCGCCAGGCACTGACTCTCAGAGCAAGCTATGGGAAGACGTTTTCCTTCAGGATCTCGAGGTAAGAAACGTCCAAACCAGCATCGGGTAAGAATGCTAAGCCGTAGCTGTCAGGTCTCTCAATTATTGGCTACGAAAGCCATTACTCTCCGCATGGATGCTGAATCACAAGAGGCCGGATTTTTATCAGCATATCACCCCATTCCAGTCACACCATCGGTGGTGATCATCCGGTGAGCAATTTTAGCTGGGATTTGGACGCAGCAACTACACAATTCTAATGACAAGGTTGTAGCGCGGGTCAGTTGATTCTCGATATTCGCGCTGGTGTGACAAAAGAGCGATTTAAGGAAGCCATTGTTCGAACCCTGAGCAACGATATCCATTCTCAGGAGCCTCCAGGCTCTTCACCTGCCGGAAATATCACTGTGAACGCTGGAACAACCGATGCGCAGCCAGCTTTTGGTACACAAGCTTCAGCCCCACGAGACCAGACTACCATACCGGTACCTTCCTCAACTGGGGCGACGACGCCGGGAACGACCTCTACAGTTCAGGATTTGCTAGCGGACCGTCGCCGAAGACTCGAAATTGACAAAATGGAGAAAGAAGCTGTTGAAAAGGCCGAGCGAAGGATGAAAGCAGAGGCCCGACGTGAAGTCATGAAGACTTCACCCGACTCCGCCCAAGCTAAACAAGCCAGCTATGCGCAGCAGCAGCGAAAACGGCAGCAAGAAGCGAGGCTAGAACGAGAAAGGATTATGGGAGAGATAGAAAGCAACAAGCGAGACCGCAGAGAGAAAGAGGAGCGGCGGAAGGCACTTGTGAAGGCAGTGTCTGAAGGTAATGATGGCGCCGGTGGGCTTGTTGATCGGCAAATATCTCGTGAAGTGGTAGAACCTAGACCAACAATGTCCAAGTACTGCGCTATACAAGTGCGTCTTCTGGATGGGAGTACCATTCGTTCCAAATTCCCTCCGCATCGAACTCTACGTACAGATGTCAGAGCCTGGGTTGATGAGCAGAGGCAAGACGAAGATACCCCTTACACGTTCAAGCAGATCCTCACGCCCCTACCTCATCGAACGATTACCATCTTTGAAGAAGAGGAAAGCCTGCGTTCACTAGGTCTCTCGCCGAGTGCAAATCTTGTCATGTTACCTGTGCAAAGCTATACGACAGCTTACAGAGGAGACTCGGGTATGATATCCCGGGGCTTGTCCGCGGGCTACACTGTGGTATCTGCAGGGGCCGGTATGGTCACTGGAGCCTTGGGGACGGTTCTTGGGCTGGGACAAACTCCACAAGAAACTGCCACGCCAGCGCCATCGACGCCAATCGCTTCTGATTCAAGGGTATCCGGGACGGCAAACGAGAACAACATTCGCACTCTAAATCATCAACGTGAAGGTGGTGATGATCGTCATCAGCTTTACAATGGTAATCAGGTGTGTCCATAATTATCCTTGTTGGCGAGGGAAGTCCATGTAAACTGACTAGTGCAGCTCAATTTCGAACCCCGAAGGAACCGGGAAACTGAGATTGAATAAATGACACAGCCGTGCATTGTATTTCCACATTATTGATGGAAAGCTAGGGCTTCGGACACTCAAATCACTGCATGCATAGCGATCCGGAGTAGATTTAATGACAAAACCGTACCACTTAGGGTTTCGACGGATCAAGTTGACTTTGTAATAGTGACATTCAATATGCACATATTCAGTTCTCTGACCTATCCTACCATCCTCCACCTTCCTAGCCTTTGAAATAGACAATTCCACCTAATACTGGCTCGCAGCAGCCTGACAAGCTTTCAACTGGTCCAAATACCATCCGCAAACCTGCATGTTTCCTCCGTTCTCGTCCAAGCACTTCGTGAAGCTTTTGGCGTCGGTCTCACAGCTTCGAGCCCCCCAGCTGTTGTTCTGGTAAGCTCCGTCTTGAGCTTGCTGTGTTACCTCATTGCCTGCTTGCTGAGCTTCCACCGGGGCACTGCTAGAACCACCACCGAAGAAGCCGCCGATGGCGTGGCCTATACTGGAGCCGACTGCTACACCACTATCAAATGTAAGCGATTGTTCATCGCCTTCACGCTTGAAATGTGTTGAGGTCCACCTAGGCTGCCTCCACAGCGTAGACTTGGACCATAGGAATGTACTCACGCTGCAGTGGAAGCCATTTGTCCAAACATTCCAGGCTGCTTTCCTGGCTGGGCCGATACGCCAGCTTGTTGAGCAATAGCTGGGGGCCCCGCTGCAGTAGTTGCAGGGCGGTTCGGCTGGTGTGGTGGCGTGACATTTGGCCTGTTCGGGGCAACGGTTGGGCGCGCGGGGGCGCTGCGAGCTGGTGCTGCCGCACCACGGCGTTGACGAGGCATTTGAGGAGAAGTTTGGATCGTCAAGGAAAAAGTAGGTCGAGATGCAGAAGCTCAACGATGGTGATCAATGATTACAGAAAGATCGACAAGGTAACGTCGAAAAGCACTAGCGCTCGGCTTTGTTTAGATAATCTACCCCTGAATTTCATACTGTGTATAAAGAACTTTTAATCCTAGTAAATCTAAAATGTAAATGTTAAAACTAAGCTTCTTATTATTAAATGAAAACAATGAAGTTAAGATTATCATGAGTACCACAGTACTACATTCACAGCCTTTATAAAAGCTAGTATTGTTATTTTGATCATTGAAGCTGCTGCTTCAGCACTACAGGTACATCGTGGTCATGAATGATCTCGAAAGATCTAGAAGATGTTTTCATCAACGTTTTTTGCTTCTTTGCATGCAACGAGATTATCGCAGACTTTCTTTGGCTGCGAGAAGGTTGTTACGATACAGCTTTCGATAGAGCTTCCCTCGTTTGAACCACGTAGCTAAGCTTTGGACACACTCATAAGCCTGACCATGCACCATTGCAGAGATATTGAGTACTGAGTTGAATTTAATCTAACAATGCTTGACAAACTTTCTATATCAGTCGTCTTCTTCTTTTAGATAGAAGGGCTTCTTAATGATTAGTTTATTCAGTATACTCACATATACTGTACCGGCGTTGAATACCACATTACCATATAACCCATCTAGACCTAGCCTACCCCCTGCATAGGCCTCGTCTAATGTAGTTGTGACATCCGATGTAAGCTTGTGACTCGGAAGATGTATCTCAGAAAACATTTAAGTTGAGGTCAGCCCTCCTGTATAAAGACGTATGAAGACTCCTAAGTCATAGCATATCTCCGAGGTTTTCTAGGTAATACATTTCATACATATTAATGCACCTATGAGACCCAAGTCGACGGATGTCAGGAGAGCATGTTTCACATTGTGTCACATAAATCAATTGTGTTTTTACTTTCTCGTTGATAGGGTTGCAACCGTGTCAATGGTGTCCGTCATTGCCGGACCTCTTCCGGGGACTCGTGAATAGCCCTTGCTTCCTCCCGACCGTCCCTTTTGAAAGACTGCCTTTCTTGAGCTGGGAGACTCTTCTGAACCAGGACAAGCATAACAAGATTAGGTGTCGGAAGCTGATATTAGTGAGCCTGCAAATAATCAGTACTGCTGCTGCGGATTCAGGCCACAACCCATTGTTCTAGTTGGACTTGGGTTCAGCTTCGTCTTCCCACCTTTTCCTCTCAATCTTGTTCTATGGCTACTTGCTGTGTACGTTTTCGAGTCCTTCGTCCCCGTTGTGCGTCCTTTACATGCGCTGCTATCGGTGCAAGCTGTGCGGATGTATCTCGAATTGTGGTCTCTAATTTCTCGTCGGCATGTCACAAAAAACGGGCGACTAAAGACTCTAACCTTGAGTATCCGGCTCTTTTTTCTGTAGTTGACTCTGTTGCCTTTTTCCCTCCCTCTTTGAATCCTTCCCTCGCTTCTTTTTACCCTCTTTTACCATCAGCTGCGCACCAATTTCAGGAACGGTAGCATCAGCGGTCGACTCTTTAGACTCGAAGCTGCAGGAAACTTGAGAAGGTAATGCTTGAGTAGCACCCTGGTCATCTTCTATCTTTCGCTTCTTCGCGACTTGCACAAAGCTGATGTGAGCTGCAACTTTAGTCTTTTCGTTCTGCTGCGTCAGTTTAATATCATACGGTTCATTTCCAGCCAGTGCATGTTTGATAAATCTTCCCGCGGCGGCCTTGTCCAGAGCCGTTGACCCCTTGTTCGTACCAACAGACTCGGCACGCTTGATCTTCTCAAAATACTGCTTCACCCTTGTCAGTTCTCGAAAGACAGGATGTTCTTTGGCATTGACGCCATTTAGCCGTAAGTATGCTATCATAGTCAGCAAGTAAATGTAGTCAAGAAATGGACGGAGGCCTACAAAACAAAATGGATTCGATAGCATAAGTGATAAGAATGTATAGTTGTGCTCTGTCTAGTAGTGGGAGTTTGCCAGCTTTATCTGATAGGGCATTCTTTAGTAGCGGCAACAAGGCTTCCTCCAGGTCATCGATGTTGTCATCAAGCAGCTCTATAAGCGGCGCAAGATCGATTGTGCCCATACTTCGGGCCTCTGGATAGCACTCTCAAACTTGTAAATGTGAAACTCATCGGCTAAGGTATGTAGTCACGTGGTGTTGTTTGCCTTGCCTACCTTCCGTGCCACCCACGCGGGGTGCCACGGACCACGGTGCCACGGACCACGGTGCCACGGACCACGGTGCCACGGACCACGGTGCCACGGACCACGGTGCCACGGACTTTAAGGTTTCACTAGCCCGTAAAACTTGGGATGACTAAGCCGATCGCCTCAATTCAGGTTGGTGCATTGGTGATGTATTTGATGTGAGAGAGTTGTCTTGGTACTCTGAATAAATCCAATGAAT
>JAABUT010000419.1_pt1 | contig 70636 bp, 73 predicted proteins | sample 5559281 | NCBI WGS metagenome assembly JAABUT01 (sample SAMN10711880, study PRJNA513359) | rock metagenome | isolation source: Antarctica rocks | place: Antarctica: Victoria Land, Ricker Hills nord | collected 2016-01-04 | reverse complement strand
GCTGCAGACCCAGCTGCGGCCCGGCGGCCAACAGCGCGTCCAGGACGGCGGCCACGTCCGGCATGGTCGCGCACACGGCGACGGTGTCCAGCGTCACGAGCTCTCCTGACGGACGGGGCACCACGCGATCTGCGCGGTGCGGGTGGGGACACCGGTCCGCACGACCTGCGCGCGCCCGGCCGGCAGCACGCGGGGGCGCACCCCCGGGAAGAGCGCCCCTTCGGACGGGTCCCCGGACAGCAGGAGCACCAGTGCCCCCGACTCCCGCACCCCGAGCGTGAACGGCTCGAACAATGCACGGCCTGCCCCCAGGACGCGCCGGGTCATGAGCACGGTCAGTCGCAGGTCGCGCGAGCTCGCGAGGTGCGGGGTGAAGGCCGCGAGGGGGAAGGTCCCACCCCCGCCGAGCACGTCGTGGTCGTCGACGACGAGCACGACACGGGGTGGGAGCGGCCCGCCATCGGGGGCGGTGTCCCGCTGAGCCAGCTCACCGGCGACAGCACCGGCCAGTTGGGTGGCCAGCGCCGTGGTGTCGGCGTAACCGCCGACGTAGTCCTCGTGCACGGCCCCGCGCAGTCCGCGCCGGGGGTCGAACACCGCGAAGACGAGCTCGTCCGGCGTGTACTGGTCGGCGAGCGCTGTCATCGCCATGCGCAGCAGGTTCGTCTTCCCGCTGGCCGTGTCGCCGAGAGCCAGCAGGTGCTGGTCCCTGCCGTCGACGTCCAGCGTCGCCGGGGAGAAGTCGTCCTCGAACCGGCCCAGGGCCACGACGCCAGGGGTGGCCAGGTCGGGGACCACGTCGGCGGCGGGCAGCACGTCCGGGAGCACTCGCACGGGTGCCGGCAGTGTTCCCGTCCACGCACCCCGCAGCAGCTCCGCAGCCTGTCCCAGGCCGGCCAGGTCGGTGTCCGACACCGTGTCCAGGCGCGGCAGCGCCCACTGGCCGACCTGCTCGGAGGTGGTGATGGCGCGGCCAGGCCGACCGCGGGGCAGCTTCTTCGCCACCGTGGCGCTGAGGCTGGACTCGGCCGGCTCCGCCATCCGCAGCTCCACCCTGTTGCCGAACCCCACCTGTTGAGCTCCCCGCACCTCATTCCAGCGGCGCGCGGTGACGACGACGTGCACACCCATCCGCCCACCACGCTCGACGAGCTCGTGGATCTTGCGCTCCAGCGGCTCGAACTCGACGCCTAGCTGGCCGTAACCGTCCACCAGCAGCACGACGTCGGTGCACGACAGCTCCGGCAGCAGTCCGTCTGCCCGAGCGCGCCGCAGGTCCGCCGGCCCGTCCAGGCGCAGCCGGCGGAACAGCACCTCCCGCTGGGTGAGGACGGCATGCACCTCGTCCACGGTGCGCCGCACCCGCTCCCTGTCGTCGCGGCCCGCGACGCCCCCGACGTGCGGGAGCTCCTCCAGCGGGCGCAGCGAGGAGCCCAGCAGGTCCACCCCGTAGATGCCCACCTGCTCAGGGGTGTGGCTCGCGGCGAGCCCCAGGGCCAACGTGCGCAGCGCCGTGGACTTCCCAGCGCCCGGTCCCCCCAGGACGGCCAGGTTGCCGCCACCGTCGTCGAGATCCACCCACCACGTCCGCTGCTCCTGGCGCGCCGGGTCGTCAAGCAGACCGACGGGCACCGACAGCCCGCGGGTGGGCGCTGCCGATCGCAGCTGAACACCCCGGCCGTGCTCCACGACCCACCCCCCGCCGACGGTGCCCAGCGTCACGGCGTCCGGCAGCGGCGGGAGCCAGATGGGCGCGACCCGAACGCCGACCCTGACCAGCGCGGTGATGACGGTGGAGGCCAGGGTGGGCCGGGTGCTGCGCGTAGTCGCTCCGGGCTCCTGCGCGTCGGCGCCGGTGGCCGGGGCGCGCGAGCCGTAGTGGGCCATCGCCACCACGCGGGCAGCGGCGGCCGGCGCGGCGGGGTCGGCCTCATGTTCGAGCGGCCCGGAAACGTAGGCAGCTTTGAACTGCTCGTAGACGGTGACGTCGACCTTGAGGTAGCCGAACCCGGGCACGGCGGGCAGGTGGAACGCGTCCGGGGTGTCCAGCACCGTGCGGGACTCCATCTCCGACAGCGTGCGCAGGCCGAGGCGGTAGGAGAGGTAGGTGTCCAAGCCGCGCAGCTTGCCCGACTCGATGCGCTGGCTGGACAGCAGCAGGTGCACGCCGATGGACCGCCCGATGCGGCCGATCTTGAGGAACAGCTCGATGAACTCCGGCTTGGCGCTGAGCAGCTCGCCGAACTCGTCGATGAACACCACCAGGTGGGGCAGCGCCGGCATCGAGGCAGGAGCACCCCGTTCCTCGCGGCGCAGCGCGTACTCGGTGATGTCCACGCTCTTGTCAGCGTCGGCCAGGACCTGCTGGCGACGGGTGACCTCACCCTCGAGGCTCGAGTACATCCGTTCGACGAGGGTGTCGTCGGCGATGAGGTTGGTGATGAGCCCGGCGACGTGGGGCAGTGACTCGAACGGCGCGAAGGTGGCGCCGCCCTTGTAGTCGACGAGGACGAGGGCCAGCTGCTCCGGCGGGTGGGTCAGCGCCAGGGCAAGGACCATCGTCCGCAGCAGCTCGCTCTTGCCCGAGCCGGTGGCGCCGACGCACAGCCCGTGCGGTCCCATGCCCAGCTGCGAGGACTCCTTGAGGTCAACCAGCACCGGCCTGCCGGCCGAGTCCACACCGATCGGAACGCGGAGGAAGTCCCGATCGCTGCGCCGCTGCCACCAGGAGGCCACGTCCAGGTCTTGCGGGTCGGTGATGCCGAGCAGCTCCGAGAAGTTGGCCGGGGACGTGCTGTACCCGTCGTCGTAGGAGTCCGCAGACAGCCGCAGCGGGGCGAGCTCGCGGGCCAGGGCCTCGGCCTGATCGAGGGAGAAGGTGTCCCGGGTGCCGGACACCCCGGCGGCGGCGGCACCCGCGCCGACCCGCTCCACGAGCACCGATCCCTCGTCGTCGCAGGTGAGCCTGGCCGACACCTCGCCGGGCTCCTGCAGCCGGTCGGCCACCAGGTGCAGCACCGTGATCCCCAGCTCGGCGAGCGGGACGCCCGCGTCGCCCAGCAGCGCCTGCGCGACGTTGCCGTGGCAGTCGTCGACGACGAGCAGTCGTCCGTTCGCCCGGGCGGTGTCGGCCCCGCCCACTTCCTGCCGGTAGGTCTTGGCGGCCAGCGAAGCCCGCTGGGCGAGGTCCTCCGCGAGCAGCTCCACCAGGGCATCGGGCGTGCTCGCGACCAGGGGCTGCGGTCCCGCGGGACCGATCAGGCCCGGCGCGGTCACGTGCGGCAGCCAGCGGACCCACGCCCAGTCCGTCAGCCGATCGGGGGCGCAGAGCACCGCCACCCGTACGTCCTCCGCGGAGTGCAGGGAGACGACCTGGGCGAGCAGGGTCCGCGCCGCCTCGAGCACCGGCTCGCGTGCGCCGATCACCGACACGTCACCGACGCGGTCCATGGGCACGCGCAGCGGCACGTCGCGGACCTCGGAGAAGCGCCGCACCAGGCCCTGCGCCTCGGCCACCATGAACGGGTCGGCGGGCGTGCTCATCGAGGCCGACGACTGCAGGTCGACCTCCCGGGCCGCCACCGCACCGGTGCCCAGGCGCACGTGCAGGAAGTCCGGGTCTGTGCGCCTTCGCTCCCAGAGCCGGGCGGGGTCGCGCACCAGGTCCAGGAGGCGCTCCGGAGCGGGATCCGGCTCCATGGCGCGTGCCCGGTAGTCCTGCTCCCAGGCCCGCAGCTCGTCGCGCAGGCCGTCGAGATAATCGAGGTAGGTCTCGCGCTGGGCCCGCCGCTTGCGCCCCGCCTGGCCCCGCTGGGTCAGCACCAGGGCGCCCGCCGCGCCCACCGAGACGACCATGACGATGGCTCCGATGGCGGCGAAGCTGAACCCCCGCGCGAACACCATCACCGACATGGAGACCCCGGCGCCGAGCAGGGGCAGCAGACTCTGCAGACCGCCGGCCCCCTTCCCGTCGGACATGGTCGGCGGCGCCTCCACCCGCAGTGGTGCCTGCCCCCGCACCGGCTGCACGGCCCGGGCAGGGCGGTGCAGCACACGAACGGTCACGGCCGCACCGCCCGTTGCAGGGTCTCCGCGCAGATCTGGTAGGTGGCCCGCACGGTGGCTGCGGCCAGCCGGCGACCGTCGACGGCGGCACCGGCGGCGAGGTGCCGGTCGTGGGGCAGTGGGAGCACGGCGACCCCCCACGACGCGAGGGCCGCCACCGCGTCGGACACCCGCAGCGCCGACCGAGCACTGGGGTCGAGCTCGACGAGTACGACCACCACGCGGCTGAGCAGGCCCGGGCTCCCCACCCCGAGACGGGCCAGCGACGCCGCCGTGGCCACGACCCCGTCCGGCGTGGACGGGGCGGCAAGGACGACGGCGTGGGCGTCACCGAGCACGGACCCGGTGCTCGCGGCACCGAGCCCCTCGCCGGTGTCGGTGACGGTGACCGCGCACAACCGCGACAGCGCACGCGTCGCGTCCCGCACCACGTGCACGGGGACCTGCTCGCCATCGCCGCCGGGCAGGCACCACAGCCCCGCGGGCGCCCTGGCGAGCACGCCGTCCAGGTCCGCGAGGCGACGACCCTGCGGGCCCAGCACCCGGGGCGCGGTGGCCGACAGCGGGGCCGCCCCGATGAGGCCGAGCCGCCAGGTGAGCGAGCCCGGCCACGGGGCCGCGTCGACCACCAGCACCGGGTCGGCTCGACGGGTGGCGAACGCAATGCCCATCAGGGCGGTCAGCGTTGAGCGGCCAGCACCGCCACGAGCAGCCGCGACGACGATTCGACGGCCGGTGCTGACGGGCCGCTGCATGTTCGCGACCTGCTCGGCCAGCTCTCGGGTGTTCCCGCCGGAGCCGACCAACCCGGCGAGCAGGGCCCGCAGCCGGGTGGCTCGGGAGTCGCCGGACTGTGCCCGCCCCTCCAGTTCGGACCATAGCGGGACCCGCCCGCCGGGCCGAGACGAGGTGTTGGGAGGCGATGCTTGCCGGGGAGCGCGCTGCGGTCCCGGCGGCGGGCCGGGCTGTGGCGCCGGCCACCGGCCCTGGTGGCGGACCGCGCCCGGGCCGGCCGCTGGAGCAGGGCCGTGCGGCGGCGGTGCGCTCACAGCACGTCCAGCAGGCGCGGGTAGACCCCGAACGCCCCCACCACGACGGGCAGCACGGCGATGACGGCGAGCGCCTCCACCCGGTCCGCGGTGATGCGCATCCGCGCCTGGATGTGCGCGGCCGGGGCGGCGTCGAGCAGCAGCACGGCGGCGACCGCGACCGCGAGGGCTGTCCCGGCGACGGCCACCGGCTGCGTCCCGGGTGCGGTCAACCAGCGCACCCCCAGGCAGATCCCCACCGCGGCCGCAGCGGTGACCGCCGCGACGACCTGGGCCACGAGCGGGAACGAGCGGGCCCTGAGCATCGTCACGCCGGCCGTGAGCAGCGCCAGCGCGAGTGACCACCCGCCGTCGGTCAGCGCGAGGACGCTCCCGGCCACGCCCGCCCCCAGCGCTGCAGCACCGGTCGCCAGCGACAACCCCCGGTGCGCGGTGTCCAACGCCGAGCGCACATCCACCGAGGACACCGCTCGACCGGCGGAGACCTCGTCGTCCAGGCGGGTCAGCCCGGACGCAACGAGAGCCAGCCGCGGAGCCAGCCCAAGCAGTGCGATCGACAGCAACGCGACCACGGCGGCGGTGCGGCCCACGGCCACGTCGGTGAGGCGGAGCACCACCCAGACCGCGAGCAGAACCAGGCCCGTGCCCGCACCGGTCACGGCCGCCCGCAACCGGGCGGTAACCGCGCCGAGCCCCAGCACCACGACCGCGAGCACCACCACTGCAAGTGCGGCCCGTTGGTCGAGTGACCCCACCAGGGCAGGCACGTCGACCGCGGCAGCTACCCCGCCGGAGACAACGAGGGTGACGCCAGCAGGCCGACTCGCCAGCACGCCAAGCCCCACGCCCACCACGAACAGCACGGCGCCGGCCGCCCCCGGCGCCGTGTCGCGGACGAGGAACGAGGCGATCACGAACGCGAGCACCGCGACGACGGACGCGGTGAGCCGCAGTGGCCCGCGGCCCCACCGTCCCCGCCTTGACGCCAGGTCGTCGGCCACCTCGTCGGTGACGTCGCGGACCACAGCCGGCGGCGGGGCGACCGACAGCGGCGACACCCGGATCACCGCACCATCGCGCACCTGGGCCGAGCGCAGGCTCTGCTCAAGGCCCAGGACGGTGCCGTCCGCCAGGGTCAGGGCGAAGCTGCGGGGGGAGGCCGCCGTCGGCTCATGGAGCACCCGGGTGATGTCCGGCAACAAGGTCGCCACAGAGCTCTCCGAGGGCAGCACCAGGTCGACCCGTCGCCGTGCACCCCACAGCGTCACGCGGGTCAGCCCGACCCCGGTGATCGGCGCGCTCACGGGGCGCCCGTCGCGGACGGCGTGGGCGGGGTTGTCGGCTGCGAGGTGGACGTGCCGGTGCTCGCCCGCTGGGAGGTGATCAGCTTGCCCACGAAGGAGAACCCCACGCACCCCGCGCAGAGGACCGCCGTGACGATGAGGCCGGTGCCGAACCGCTTGAGGTTGTCAACGCCGGCACGGCGGCGGCGGTCCCGGCCCCAGAGCAGTGTCTCGCGCAGCCGCGCACGGCGGAGGGCCACCGACTCCAGCAGCTGCCTGTCGTGGTCGCGCGCCATGGGCCGCAGCGTAGCGACGACGCCAGGCCGCCACGCGGGAACAGCTGGTGTGAGGGGGTGCCCGCCTCCTCAGGCCGAGGGCGACTGCCGCAGTCCGCTGATGAGCAGGGCGACCATGCGGTGGGCGTCGTAGCCGGTGTTGGCCCCGGTCTCGACTCCGATGCAGAGGTTGCCTGCTGCGTGCATGAGGGTCAGCGCGTCGACGTCGCGCGGGACCTCGCCGGCCTCGACAGCGGCGTTGAGCAGCGACGCGCATGCCGGGACGAGTCGGTCGAGGAAATAGGCGTGCAGGGCTTTGAACCCGGAGTCGTCGGACCCCAGCGCACCAGCCAGCCCGTGTTTGGTGACCAGGAAGTCCACGAACCGGTCCATCCACTGAGCCAGCGCGGCGTGCGGGCTCTCGCTGCCCGCGAGCAGCACCGGTGCGACGCCCGCGAGTGCCTCGACCTGGTGGCGGTAGACGGCGACGACGAGGTCTGCCCGGGTGGGGAAGTGGCGGTAGATGGTGCCCATGCCGACCCCGGCTTTCGTGGCGATCTCGCGGACCGGCGCGTCGACCCCGCGGGTGGTGAACACCGCGGCCGCGGCGGCGAGCAGCGACTGTTCGTTGCGGCGGGCGTCCGCGCGCTTGCGCGTCGACGACGGCGCTACCGCTGCGGCCAGCTCCGGCACGTCGGATTCCCTCCTCGCGGTTGCCTAATCGGAACGCTGCTCCGTATAGTGGCCGGAGCAACGTTCCACTTTCATCATGACACGAGGAGACGCCATGCAGTACCGCACGCTCGGCCGGACCGGCGTCCAGGTCAGCACGCTGTCGCTGGGCGCGATGAACTTCGGCGCGATCGGCCAGACGACGCAGGAGGATGCCACCGCGATCGTCGATGCCGCGCTGGCGGCGGGGGTGAACCTCGTTGACACCGCAGACTTCTACAGCCAGGGCGAGTCGGAGGAGATGGTCGGCCGGGCCATCGCCGGTCGGCGCGAGGACGTCGTCTTGGCCACCAAGGCCTTCCTGCCCATGGGCGAGGAACGCAACCACCGCGGTGCGTCCCGCCGCTGGCTGATCAGTGCGCTGGAGGACAGCCTGCGCCGGCTCGGCGTCGACCACGTCGACCTCTATCAGGTCCACCGCTGGGATCCGACCACCACCGACGAGGAGACGCTGTCGGCGCTGACCGATCTGCAACGCGCGGGCAAGATTCGCTACTTCGGGTCGTCGACCTTCCCGGCGTACCGGATCGTCGAGGGTCAGTGGGCGGCGCGCGAGCATCACCTGGGCCGGTACGTCACCGAACAACTGAACTACTCGATCCTCAACCGCGGCGCGGAGACCGACGTGCTCCCCGTCACCGAGCACCACGGGCTCGGGGTACTGGTGTGGAGCCCGCTGTCGTCGGGGTGGCTCTCGGGTGCGGTACGCGCGGGCCGGGAGATCACCACCCACCGGTCGAACGTCATGCCGCAGCGGTTCGACGTCGACGTCCCGGCGAACCGCGCGAAGCTCGACGTCGTCGAGCAGGTGGCGAAGGTCGCGGCCGATGCCGGGCTGACGATGATCCAGCTCGCGCTGGGTTTCGTGACCGCGCACCCGGGCGTGACGAGCGCGATCATCGGCCCGCGCACGATGGACCACCTCAGCTCCCAGCTCGCGGCTGCCGACACCGCGCTGTCCGCGGACGTCCTGGACGCCATTGACGCGATCGTTGCGCCCGGCGTCGACCTGTCGCCCGGGGAGAAGATCGACACCCGGCCGTCCATCACCGACGCCCCGCTGCGGCGGCGCTGATGGCCACCGCGGCACGCCCGAGCTTCGGGATCATGACCCCGCCGATGAACGTCGGCTACGACGACATCGTCCGCGTCTGGCGCGAAGCCGACGACATCCCGTCGATCCAGCACGCCTGGCTGTTCGACCACCTCATGCCCATCGGCGGCGACCTGGACGGCCCGACCTTCGAGGGCTGGACGCTGCTGGCGGCACTCGCCGCACAGACCAGCAGGCTCCGGCTGGGGCTGATGGTCACCAGCAACCGGTTTCGGCCGCCGGCGGTGCTCGCGAAGATCGCAACTACCGTCGACGTCGTCTCCGGCGGGCGGCTCGAGTTCGGCATCGGCGCGGGATCGCGGCCCAGCGTCCCGATCGCCCGGCGCGAGTACGTGGCGCACGGCCTGCCCTATCACGATTCCGTGCATGCGGTCGGCAGTCTCGCCGAAGCGTGCACGATCGTGCGGCGGTTGTGGACCGAGGACGCCCCGTTCGACTTCGACGGCGCCTACCACCACCTCGAGGGCGCGTTCGGCAACCCCAAGCCCGTGCAGCGGCCGAGCCCACCGATCGTCATCGGCGGGCGGTCGACTGCGACGCTGCGGGTCGTCGCCGAACACGCCGATGTCTGGAACATCCCGGGCGGCGACATCGACGACGCCATCGCCCGCAGCGCGATGCTCGACCGGTTCTGCACCGACATCGGCCGCGACTGCGCTGCAATCACCCGCTCGATGTTCCTACCGATCTCCTACGACCGCCCGCAGACAACCCGCGCCGCGATCACCGAAGCACTCGACGCCGGCTTCTCGCACATCGTCTTGGGGCTGTCCACCCCGTATGCCGACGGCGTCGCGCAGTGGGTGGCCGAGGAGATCATCGGCCCACACGCCACAATGGATCCGCAACCCAGCAACCGCGGTACCCGATCGTCGTAGCGGACATCTCAGGGATCGGGCCGGGCAGCGGTAGAGCATGGGCTGCGTTCGCGTCAGTCGCCGGGTAGATCGAAAGGCAGCTTGTCCTCGTCGATGTCGTAGGGATTGGACACGTACACGCCGTCAACCGTGTGGCCGGTGGGAAACTTCGAGTCACGGACGAAGACCACGTCGACGCTGCTAACGATTCCGGTGGCCAAGTGGATCGCGTCCCAAGTCTTGAGGCCATGCTCAACACGAAGCTCGGCTGCGCGGCGCGCGACCACCACCGTGACATCTACCAGCTCAGTTCGCGGTGATTCGAGCAAGTCCTGGATGATCCCTCGCTTCGCGAGATCGCCGCGCGGGTGAGTCGGCAACACCTCTGTCAAGATCGCAGTCGATTCGACCAAGGTGACACTGCCCTCGTCGACAGCGCGCAACAGACTCTGCAGAGCTGCGAACGCGGGATCTCCGGCGATGATCCCGATCAGGCATGAGGCATCCAAGAGCGCGCGACGAACCTGGTCAGGCTTCACCACGCGCCGACTCCAGGTAGTCGGCGACGCTGAGTCCACCCGTAATGTCCGGGTCGATACCGAACAGATCGGTCCACCGCGCGTGCGGCGCGGTCAACTTGCGCAGATGGTCCGCCCTGATGTGGAACAGGAGCCCCGTGCTGTCCTGCCGCACCTGCCCGACGAGCTCGACGTCGTCGTAGAGCGCCTCGCGCAGCGGCAGTCGGAGATCGTCGGCGAAGGTGACCTTGACGACTTTGCCGCCCTGGGATTTCAGGGAAGCACGATTCCCGCGGGCGATGTTCACACCGACGACTCGTCCGCGCACCGCCCCGGCCATCGTGCGCTCTGAGGGTTGAAGGTCGGCAAGCCGCGCGCCCAGGGCAGGGTTCAGGTCGATGACCTGCGCGGCCTGGCCGTCCTCCACGAGTGTCAGCCGGGCAGGGGAACCGCTGGAATCCACACTGGCGAGGTGGCGCGCGGCAAGCACAGCATCGGGGTTCCAACCGTCCGGCAGTGGGCTTCCCGCCTGCACGCCAGCCAGACCGCGCGCAGCTCGCCGCAAGTAGTCAGCCGCATTCGGCTGGTGCGACGGCGCGCTGACCCGCGCGACGCTGGAGCCCAGTCGCAAGCCGGTCAGCAACCAATCGACAGGCGTTTCGGACAGCTCATCGAGAAGGTTCAGGAGGTCGGAGCCGGCGCGGAAAAAATGCCCCGCTAGTGCTAGACGTCCTTCGTCGAGGGCAAGCTCTAGCTCGGCCATCCTGGTCACCTCCTTCACCATCCTGTATGTGCAGCGTTGCACGCGCCAGTGACACTTCGTGGTCTATCTTGGCCTGGCGCCAACATCCTCGACCTCGTCAGCACGGTCGAGGCCGCCCACAGCGCCGGCGTTGCCGCCGCCGCCCGAGCCTGGGTCCGCCGAGGGCTGCTGACTCCCACCGGCCGACGCGGCCGGTCCCACCTCTTCGTCCGTGTGGACGCCATCAAGCTTGCGAGGCGCCCGGCCTACCGCGCCCCCGGTCTGCGAGCCGGGATACGGGCTGACGGAGGATCGTCTTGAGCTTGTCCGCGGGCGTCCGGCGGGCGTCGCTGAGGTAGACCTCGTGGTGCTTGCCGGTCAGCTGCAAGGACTGGGCAGGGATGAACTCGTTGTGCATCGCGTCGAGCACTGGTGCTTCGTCGTCGTAGGAGCCGACGTGCAGCGTCTGCACGCTCAAACCCTCGTCGAATCGTTCGAGGCGGACGGCATCGAGGGCTGGGGCACCCCCCTTGCGTTCGACCCTCTGGCAGGCGGTGTCGAAGTGTTCGGGTGTCATCCAATCGGGAACCATGTTCATCACCGTCCACTCCCAGCGGGACTTGTCTCGCGCGCTGGTGAAGGCATCCATGTCGGCAGACCACCAGAGTGCTTCGAGGGGCATCACCGCGTAGTCACGATCGAGCTCGTTCTTGCTGAGGAACTTCAGCGTGTACGCGACGGGGTAGATCGTGGTCAGCGCCTGCGCGTAAGCCGTGGACGTGTTGGGGTCGCCGTGCCCGTCGATCATGAGCAACTGCATCGGGGGCACCGTCATGATCGAGAACGTGCCGCGCGCAGCGGTGTAGCTGCCGATCTCCTTCTTGAAATCCGTCTTCACAAGGACTCCTCCGGCGGTGCAAGCAGGCCGCGAAACTCCGGCCCGCTCTGGTTGCTCCCGGAAAGTCGCCAGCGGCGCGATCGACGCCGAGGAGTACCGCCGCCCGACAACGGCACGCTGCGCAACCTGTTCGACGAGCCTGACCCGATGTTGCTCACGAGGTTGGAGTATGTCGAGACTGCATGCTGGCACCGCGAACTGCTGTTCGGCCAGGTCGCCATTCCAGGACGTCCGGCGCGAAATCAGATCGTTTAGCTGCCACGCCATTGGGTCCACTGCGCTCAGGCGCGCAGGAGACGCTCCGCCGCGGCGACGTCCGCCGAAGCGCCTGGAGCAACCGTCGCCGATCCAGCGGCGAAGCCTGCTGCAGCGCCGCCGCCCGGATGTAGGACGTCACCTTCTCCCCGGACACCTCCGCCCGGGAACGGAGCAAGTCAATCTCCTCCCCGGTGAACCGCACCGAGATCGTCACGTTCCGACGGACCTCGACCGGGTATGCGGCGCGCTCGTCGAACTCCGACTCGTCATGAGACTTCTCGTAGTAGTCGGCCAACTCGATCTCGTTCATAGTGCCGCATCCTGTCGCTCATCGTCACTCCCATGCAGTTATCGGCCGTAATCCGTCTCGTACGATCTCGGCCACCACGACCAACCGCCGTCGACGATGCCGCCGGGACGCTGATCCACCTGCTCAACGCGGACCGACGCGAACTCCTCGGCCGCACCGTCGTCGCAGTCCCGGCGACCCCGGCCACCCAGCGCGATCTGTTCGCCCTGACCGCCGCCGCACTCGGCCGCCCGACACCGGGTCGCGTGCCCACGGTGCTGGCCGCCTTAGCTGCGGGCCGGGTCAACGCCCAGGTCATGACCCTTGACGCGCGGTGCAATCCCGATCTGCTCACTGCGACTGGGTACACCTTCCGTCACGAGACCGTCCAGTCCGGCGTCACAGCATCCCTGGCCGTCATGACCGCCTGAGTGCGGCAGTGAACAGTGCGTGAATGGACGGTGCTCACACCCGTCGTGGCTCTTGACCTCTGCCCAGCCGACCTACGCTCGCCGCCGACGGCCCTTGCAGTTCCCTTGACATCCCGTGGGCCGCCGCGCGCCAGCCCATGAGGAGAGCAACGCCATGAAGCGCCACCTGATCACCAGCGTGCTGGCCACGATCGCCCTGACCGTGACCGGGTGCGCCAGCTCCGGTGGCGCGGCCAGCAACCCGCTCACCCAGCCGGCCACCACCAGCTCCTCCGCCGGGTCCACGCCGCCCTCCACCCAGGTGTCGGTGTACACCTCCCAGCCCAACAGTGACATCAGCGCCATGGTGTCGGCGTTCAACAAGAAATACCCGGACATCAAGGTCGACGTGTTCCGCTCCGGCACCGAGGAGGTGGTCAGCAAGATCGAGGCGGAAGCCAAGGCCGGTGCCGCCAACGCTGACGTGGCGTTCATCGCGGACGCGCTGACCATGGAGAAGCTCAAAAGCGTCAACCTGCTGCAGAAGTACTCCTCCCCCGACGCCAAGGGTATCGACGCCAAGTACATGGACCCCCAGGGCTTCTACCAAGGGACCAAGGTCATCGCTACTGGCATCGCGATCAACACCGACAAGGTGAAGACCGACCCGACCACCTGGAAAGCGCTCACCGACCCCGCCGTCAAGGGCCAAGCAGTCATGCCCAGCCCGCTGTACTCCGGTGCCGCCGCCTACAACGTCGCCCTCTTCGCCGACAACCCCGCGCTCGGCTGGTCGTACTGGAATGATTTGGCCGCCAACGGGATGCGGGTCCTCAAGGGCAACGGCGGGGTCCTCACCGAGGTCGCGAACGGCACCGCCTCCTACGGCATGGTGGTCGAGTTCATCGTGGCCAGAGCCGCCGCCAAGGGCTCACCGGTGAAGTTCATCTACCCCAGCGACGGCGTCCCGGTGATCACCGAGCCCATCGCCATCATGAAGGACGCCAAGCACGCCGACGCCGCCAAGAAGTTCGTCGACTTCGTGTTCTCCGCCGACGGCCAGGATGTGGGTTCAAAGCTGGGCTACGTCCCGGTCAAGCCGGGTGTCCCGGTGCCCAACGGCCTGAAAGGCGTCGACCAGCTGAACGTGATGGCGGCCGACGTGGCCAAGCTCAGCGCCCAGATCGACAACGCCAAGGCGCAGTTCAAGACCACGTTTAAGCAGTAGGCCCGCTGTGGGTCTAGCAACGCTGCCCCGCCGGGTGGCCGTGGTGGTGCTGCTGTACTTCTTCCTCATCCCGGTGGTCCGGCTGGCCTGGTTGAGCCTGTCCACCCCGGCCGGGGTGGGGGTAGACAACTACCGCGTCGTGCTCGCCGACCCCGCCACCTGGGACGCCGTCGGCAACACGATGTACGTCTCGGTGGCGTCCACGCTCATCGCGGTGGTGCTGGGCGTCGCGGTGGCATGGCTGGTGGCCTACACCAACATCCGAGCCACGGGGTGGCTGCAACCGCTCATCCTGATGCCCTTCATCCTGCCCCCGTTCGTGGTGACGCTGGCCTGGGCGGAGGCGTTCGGACCCGCCGGCTTGGCCACCGCCCTGCTGTCCCTGCTGGGCATCGGCACCCCGATCAGCCTGTACAACCTCGGCGGCATCTCCTTCGTGCTGGGCATCACCCACTACCCGATCGTTTACCTGCTGTCGCTCCCGGCATTTCGGCGCATCCCGTGTGAGTCCGAGCAGGCGGCCCGGGCCTGCGGGGCCGGCCGGTTGGCCACCTGGCGCACCGTGACCCTCGTCGGCGCGCTGCCGGGGATCGCCGGGGGCACTCTACTGGCTTTCCTGGCGTCGTTGGACAACTTTGGGGTCCCGGCGTTCCTGGGTATCCCGGCCGGCATCACCGTGCTCAGCACCGAGATCTACCAGCAGGTCGTTGGCTTCGGCCCCTCGGCGTTCTTCCGGGCCGGTGCGCTGGCGGTGCTGCTGGCAGCGATCGCCCTGGTGGGCACCCTCGCCCAGGCACTGGTGTTGCGACGCAACCGTTACGCCGACACCGTGCACGTCGACCGCTCGCCCCGAGTCATCCTGCGCCGCGGTCGCGTCCTCGTCGAGATGCTCACCTGGACGTTCACCCTCGCCACTATCGCCATCCCGGTACTGTCCATGGTGGCGTCCTCGCTGAGCCGGGCACTGGGGGTGCCGGTCACCGTGTCCACCGCGAGCCTGAGCAACTATCGGTTCCTGCTGGCCGACAACTCCGAGATGCGCCAGGCGATACTCACCAGCGTCACCCTGGCGGTGCTCACCATGGTGATCTGCGCGGTGCTCGGCACCTACATCGCCGCGATGAGCGTGCGCCGACCCGGTGCGGCGACCCGGCTGCTGGACTCCGCGGTGTCGCTGCCCTTCGCGCTACCCGGGATCGTGACTGCGTTGGCCATCATCTTCGCCTGGGTGCAGCCACTGCCAGGGTACTTCCCCGGGGTGTATGGCACGTCGGGGATCATCCTCATCGCCTACGTCACCCGGTTCACCTTCTACCAGGTGCGCAGCAGCGCGGCGGCGCTCGCGCAACTAGGCCCATCCCTCGACGAGGCGGCCCGGGCCAGCGGAGCCGGACCGATGGCGGTATGGGGTCGCATCCTGCTGCCGCTCATGGCACCCGGGATCGCCGGTGGTGCCGCGCTGGTGCTGCTGACCGCGCTGTCCGAGCTCACCGTCTCCTCGCTGCTGTACTCGGCGAGCTCGAAGACGATAGGCGTCGTCATCTTCAGCTACCAGCAAGCCGGGGACGTCAACTACGCCACCGCCGCGGCCACCCTGGTGCTGGGTGCCTACCCGGCGGTGGGCGTCCTCGCGTTGGCAGCCCGGTTGGGTTGGCGCCACACCCTGCCCCCGGCAGTGCCCACCCCGGCGAGCGGCACCTCGCGATGAGCACCGACCTGGTGGAGGTGAGCAAGCGCTACGGGGACGTGGACGCCCTGCACGGGGTGAGCCTGTCCATCGGGGACGGGAAGTTCGTGGCCGTGCTGGGACCATCGGGGTGCGGCAAGTCCACCCTGCTGCGGGTGCTGGCCGGGTTCGAGACCCCCACCACCGGGGAGGTCCGGATTGGGTCTCGGGTGGTGGCCCGGCCCGGTTTTCTGGTGCCCACTGAACGCCGAGACCTGGGGATGGTGTTTCAGTCCTTCGCGCTGTGGCCGCACCTGGACGTCGCCAGTCACATCCGGTTCCCGCTGCGCCATCAACGCTCGCTGAGCGCACCAGAGATGGGTGATCGGGTGCGGGAGGTGCTGGACGTCACCGGTCTGAGCGAGCTGGCGCACCGGCTGCCCCACCAGCTTTCCGGTGGCCAACGCCAACGGGTGGCGCTGGCCCGGGCCATCGCCGCCCGGCCGTCGTTGTTGCTGATGGACGAACCGCTATCCAGCTTGGACGCCGCCCTGCGCGAAGAGATGCGCGCCGAGATCGCGCAGCTGCACCGCCGGACCCAGGCGTCGATCGTCTATGTCACCCATGACCAGAGCGAGGCGCTGGCGATGGCCGACCGGGTAGTGGTCATGCTGGACGGGCGGATCGAGCAGATCGGCACCCCGTGGGAGGTGTTCCACCGGCCCGGCACGGAGTTCGTGGCCCGCTTCGTCGGCAAAGCGAACCTGGTGACCGGGGCATGGGACGGGGACTTCTTCCGGCCCGCCGCGGCCCCGGGCCTGCTCTGGGATGGGGTGCAGGTGGCGGAGAAGCTGCGCGCCACGGACGTGTTCCCGGCGCGACCCGATCAGCTGGAGTTGCTGCCCGGCACCCAAAGCGCAGGGGTGAGCGGGCGGGTCATCACAGCACTGTTCCAAGGCAGCCACACCGAGTATGCCGTCGCGGTGGGCGAGCAGCGCTGGCAGGTGCACAGCGCCTCGACCGGTTTTGGCATCGGCGCGCTCGTCACCGTTGCGCTGCGCCCGAACCACTAGGCGCCGTCGCATCGGCACCAGCCACAGGGGTCAGGTCTCGCGAATCGGCGCCACCCGCCCCCGCACCCGCCCCGGCCGGCTGGGCACCCAGCACGAGGTGGAACACCAATCCGGGGCCGGGGTTGGCCAGCACCAGGCGCATCCCCTCAGCCTCAGCGAGCCGCCGCGCGAGGGCCAGTCCGATCCCAGACCCGGCCGCCTCGGGGTTGCGGCGCAGGAAGATCTCCTCGCCCTGCACCACCGCGCTGCCGCCATCGGTCACTGCGATCACCGCGCCGTGACCCACCCGGGTGCACGACAGTGAGACGTCCCCGTCGCCGTGCTGGACCGCGTTGTCCAACAGCACATCCAGGATCTGCCGGATAGCCGCCGGGCTGGCGCTCACCCAGGGCAGCAAGGCCGCGGTGGCGACCTCCAGTCCCCGCCCGGCTGAGGCCAATCTCAGCTCCCACCGCTCCGCGGTCTCCCGGATCACGGTGGCCAACGGGTGCGACTGGCGGCCCTGCTCGCTGTCGCGGGCCAGCAGCATCAGGTCGTCGATGGTCTGCCCGAGCCGGTCGACGTCGGCGAGTGCGTCACGCACCAGGGCGGTGTCCCCACCGTCGCCGAGCTGCTCGGTCTCCAACCGCAACTGCAGCGACGCCAGCGGAGTACGCAGCTGGTGGGCCACATCGGAGCTGAACGACCGCTCCCGCGCCAACGCACCATTCAATCGGGTCGCGGCCTGGGCCAAGGCGGCGCGCACCGCGTCGATTTCTTCCACCCCGGTGCCCGGGCGCACCGGTAGTTCCCCGCCGGTGCCGATCACCGCGGCGTCGGCCCGCAGCTCATCCAGCGGCCGGGCCAGGTGAGCGCTGCGGCGGGCGGCCAGCACCCCGGCGCCGGCCAGCACCGCCAACGCCAACCCGGCCATGCTCGCCCAGGTCCGCGCCGTCCGGGCGGTCACCGCACCCGGGGGGCTGCTGGCCCGGATCACCCCCACCACAGTGGCCTCGTTGTTGATCGGCACGGCCACCACGTAGTCCTGCGCTCGCCGCTGTGGGGTGCCCTCGCGCAGCGTCGCGAGCACCGCGGCGTCGGCTTGGGCCGGTCCGCTGCCCAGTACCCGGTTGCCGGTGGCGTCGTACAGCGCCACCGACACGTCCGGGGTCTGCGCCGGCAGCTCCGGCAAGTCGTTGCCCCCGCCGAACGACAGTGGCACCGTCACCGCCGCACCGGAGGCCTGCTCGGAGAGCACCAGCAACGCCTCGTCCCGGTAGAAGGCATGCACCGACCACGCGAGCGGCACCCCGAACCCGAGCACTGCCACCGCCGCGATGAGCAGCATGGCCGTCAACAGCCGCCGGCGCATCAGCCCGCTCCGTCCGGGCCGGGCAGTTCCAGCCGGTAGCCCACCCCACGCAGGGTGGTGATCCGGCTGCCCTCGGGCCCGGATTCACCCAGGCGCTGACGCAGCGCCGCGATGTGCACATCCAGGGTCTTGGTGGAGCCGTACCAGTGCTCGTCCCACACCTGCGTCATCGCCACCGAGCGGGTCACGACCTTGCCAGCGTGGCGCATCAGCAGGGTCAGCAGGTCGAACTCCTTGGCCCTGGGCGCCACCTCCACCCCACCCAGCTGCACCCGCCGCGCCGCGACGTCCACGGTCAGGTCCCCGACCGTCAGGACGTCGGACTCCGCGGCACCGACGCGGTCGCGGGTGTGCGCCCGCAGCCGGGCCAGCAGCTCAGCCAACCGGAACGGCTTCACCAGGTAGTCAATGGCGCCGGCATCCAGGCCGGCCACGACGTCGGTCTCGGCGCTCCGCGCGGTGAGCATGACGATCGGCAGCTCGGGGCGCTCGCGGCGGACCCGCCGACACAGCTCCAACCCGTCGCCGTCGGGCAGGCCGAGATCGAGCACCACGATGTCGAAGTCGGCCCACTGAAGGCTGCGGGTCTGCGCCACGCTGGCGCACCACACCGGCCGGAAACCCTGCCCACCCAGTGCCCGCAACAGTCCCCCGCCGATGCCCTCGTCGTCCTCCACGATCAGCACAGCGGGGCAGCGGAGGCGGACACCTCACCCAGGGTAGAGCCGGTGCGGGCTCAGTTGTTGCCCTCCGGGCCACCGGCGGCCTTCTGTGCGGTGGCCTGTTGCACCGCGGCGTTCGCGGCGCTGACCTCGACGCTGACCTGAAGGGGGTTCTTGGATTGGTAGTACAGGCTGAACTTGTTCACCGGGACGTGACCCGGTGCCCCGGTGGAGTCGAAGTTGATCACCTGCGGGGTGCCGGGGGCGACGGCGAAGGACGCCGGCAGTTTCGTGTAGTAGTTCTCGCTGGCCTTGGTCACGGTGTCAGTGATCGTGTAATACACCTCGACCCCGGTCAATGGTGCCGTCCCGGTGTTGCTCAACGCGATTTCCAGGTGGTCGGGCGCGATGGCCTTGGTCGCCGGGTCGACGTTGTTCTCCACCAGCACCGAATCAATCTTCAGTGCCTGCACCGTCGAGGTGTTCTTGATCGGGTCGCTGGTGACCGGCAGCACCTGCGGCCCGGCCGCGGCCCCTGACGCGCTGGTGGCCGTGGCGGACGGGCTGGCCGATCCACCACTGCAGCCGGTCAGCGTCAGCGCCGTCAGTGCGGCGGCGACACCGGCCGTCGTTCGGTAGCGGCGAAGGGTGGGCTGTGCGGTCATGATTGTCCTCCTACGGGGATGGTGAGTTGACGGGTGAAGCTGCGCCACAGGCCAGTACCGAGGACGACGGCGTAGCCGACCATCCAGAGCATGTCGTTGCGCCTGTCCTGCAACAGTTGTGCCAGCGACAGCGGCCGCAGCGCCACGGTGACGTCGGTCATCGCGAACGCGAACCGTTCGAAGTGCTTGGCCAGGGAGGCCTCCTCGATCCCGTTGCGGATCTGTTCGTACACACCGAAGTGCGCCAGGATCTGCAGTTCTGCCGATTGCCCCAAGCCGAGCGCGGCGAACAACCCGCCGGGTACTTGGTTGTCGGCGTCGAGGGTGTCGCCGATCTGCGGCAGGATCAGCACCACCACCAGCCACACCCCCAACGCGATCATCAGGCCGTTGGCCGCGACCCGGGATCGCGCCGTGACCAGCGCACCCAAGCAGTAGAACGCTCCCATGTAGATGGTGGCGAACACATACGCCAGCAAGAGCTTCGGGACCTGCACCCCGCTTACCCAGTCGTTGCCGATCAGGCCGAGGCAGATGACCGCGACCCCGCCGGTGACGGCCAGCAAGGTGGTGATGATGCTGACCGCGCCGAGCAGGCTGCCCGCGGCCAGCTCACCGGCGGTGACCGGGCGCGAGCGCAGCAGCGCCAACGTGCGGTTCGCGCGCTCCCGCGCGACGCTGAGGTAGCCCAGCGCGATCGCGATGATCGCCCCAAGGATCTCCACGTACTCCATCCCGCCGCGCAGCAACGCCAGCAGCGCTAGCGGAGACGGGGCGACCTGCGCCAACCCGCTGGCCTGGGCGGCGTCGCGGTAGGCCAGGTAGTCGGCGAGCTGGCTGCGGTACTGCACCGAGCCGATGTAGACCGAGACGATGGTGACGCTCACCATGATCGCGAGCAGTGACACCAGCACCTTGCTGCGCACCGCAGCCCGGTACTCGTGTCGGGCCAGCGCACGGACCCGGTGCAGCGAGTTATTCATCGGCGGTGCTCCTGGAGTAGTCGTGGCGGCGGACCAGCCCCACGGTGAGCAGCCCGAGCAGGGCCGTCACCACCGCGATCGGCAGCACCCGCCCGGCGGTGACCGTGACGGGTTCGGGATTCTCGGTCTGCAGGATCTGCGCGCTGGCAGCCTTGTACTGCTCGCTGACCGACACCGGCCGCGCCCGGGCGGTCAGGTCGAAGAACGGCTGCGACAGGCTGACCGGGTTGCTGATCGGGTTCAGCGAGGACGTCGGACGCAGGCCGGAGGTGAACTGCGGCAAGACGAAGGTCAGCACCAGCCACACTCCCAGCGCCGAGAGCAACGCCAGCGAGCGGCGCCGGGTTGCCAGCACCGTCAGCGTCCCGACCAGGGCGAACAGCATCAGATACAGCCACGACAGCGCGTAGAACACCACCAGCCGGCCGATGTCGGCGACCGTGGGCAACGCCTGGTTCACCACCACCAGCGACGCGGCGCTGAGCACCACGCTGACGATGAGGATGGCAGCCAGCACCCCAGCGGCGCCGAGCATCTTGCCCAGGACGTACTCCGTCCGAGACAACGCCCTGGTGAAGATCAACCGGCCCACCCCGGTGCTTTGGTCATCAGTCAGGCTGAGGTGACCCAGCACGATCGCCAGCAGCGCGCCGATCAGCGGAATGTAGATCGCCATGTTCGACAACAGCGACAACGTCGGTTTGAGTGCGAACGGACTAGGCGGTGCCGGTTTGCCCTCGGTGGCCAGCAGCAGCACCGCCTGGTCGTAAACCCCGACGATGGTGCGGTGGCTGGACCAGCCGATCACCCCAGCCAACGCGGTCATGATCATCAGGGTGGCCAGCAGCGCCAGGAAGATCCCCTGCCTCCGCAGCACCCGCACCTGGTGCGCGGCGATCGTCACGATCACGAGGGCGTGCCCTCCATCCGGGCGTAGATGTCCTCCAGGGACGCCTCGTCCGGGAACCGGCGGGTGGTCTCGGCGATGGAGTCCTTGTAGATCAGCTCGCCGCGGTTGAGTACCCCGATGGTGGTGCACACCCGGGCCACCTCGCTGAGCAGGTGGGTGTTCATGAACACCGTCATGCCCAGGTCCTGGTTCAGCCGCAGGATCGTCTCGCGCAGCTGACGTACCCCGCTGGGGTCCAGGCCCGCGGTAGGTTCGTCCAGGAACAGCACGGCGGGACGGTGCAGCACCGCCTGGGCGATCCCGATCCGTTGCCGCATCCCGGTGGAGAACGACCCCACCCGGCGGTGGGCCAGCTCGGCGCAGCCCAGGTAGTCCAGGGTCTGCTTCGCGGCGTGGCGGGCGTCGGCCACCCCGGACAGCTTGCCGAAGAACTCCAGGTTCTCCGCGGCCGTGAGGTGGCCGTACAGGCGCACCTCGGCGGGGAGGTAACCGATGCGACGGGTGACCTCGTTGCGCTGGGTGACCACGTCGTACCCGCAGACCCGCGCGCTGCCCGAGGTGGGCGCGATCAGGGTGGTGAGGATGTTGATGGCGGTGGTCTTGCCTGCACCGTTGTGGCCGAGGAAGCCGAACACCTCGCCTGCTTCGATGGTGAGGTCGATCCCGCGCAGCACCGGGGTCTGGCCGTACTGGTGCTTGACGTCGCGCAGTTCGATCACGGGGCCTGCCATGGGCGTCCATTTCGTCGGCGGGTGCCCGCGGCGGCGGGTGATCCCCACGCTAGGAACACCCGGGCAAGCGCTGGCGCCTGCAACGGCAAGACGACGGTAAGAACTGGTGGCCCGGTGTGATCTCCCGCAGCGCCGGAACCAGACGCAGCGACCGCCCGGGGCCGGACACCAGGTGCTGGTGCCGGTCCGGAGCCCAGCCCCCCGCAGCTCAGCCCCGAAAGTCGCCGGTGACCACAAGCACCACCGCGCCGTTGGGTAACCCGGCGACCCGCGGTGCGGCCGTGGCGCCGATGTCGGTGGCCAGCAACTCTGCCGCGGCCTGCTCACCGGGTCCCGGGCCGTAATACGCCGTCGTGGTCGGGGTGGCGCCGCCAAAGTTGCCGACCTGCGGAACATTCCAACCCAGGTTGCGCAACGCGGTAGCGGCCCGACCGGCCAAGCCGTTGGTGGTGCTGTTGTTCAACACCGTCACTGCCACGCTGGTCCGCACCTGCCCGGGTGGCGGCGTGCTGGCCGGCGGCGGTGCGGTACTGGAGGGAGGCGTCGTCGGCAGCAGCGGGGTCTCGGTGCCAGGCGGCGCGGCTGACGTTGGCGACGGGGCAGTCGGTGGGGGCGCGGTCGGTGACGGGGCAGTCGGTGGGGGCGCGGTCGGCAGTGCACCGGTGCGGGTCTGGCTGGAGCGCACAGGGGCGTTGGCGGAGGCCTGGGCAGCGCTGGAGGCCTGGGCCGCCTGGCTCGCGGCCAGCCCACCGTCGCGGCCCCGGGTGTAGACCCCGGCGACTGCCATGACGACGGCGACGCCGATCAGCGCCAGGCCCAGCACTCGGAACCAGCTGGCACGGTCAGGCGGCGGGGTGCTCACCTGACACAGCGTCTCACGGGACGGTGAAACCCAGACGTCGCGCGGCGCGTTGCTTCTGCCGGGTGGCCCGCAACCGGCGCAGCCGCTTGACCAACATGGGGTCGGCAGCCAGTGCCGCTGGCGTATCGACCAGCGCGTTGAGCACCTGGTAGTACCGGGTGGCTGACATATCGAACAGCTCCCGGATGGCCTCCTCCTTCGCGCCGGCGTACTTCCACCACTGCCGCTCGAAGGCGAGGATGTCGCGCTCCCGGCGGCTCAGCCCGTCTGCGGCCGCGTCGGTACCTGCCGTGCCCTCCGAACCCGCCGTGCTTGCCGGCCGCGCAGTGCTGGCCGCGACGTCCACTCGAGTTCCTCCCTGCGCTCTCACCCACCGGTGAATTACACCCGTGTGGTTCGCCCGTATTGAACCACGCCGCAGGCTCGTCGCTAGGCTCTGCTGCCGTGTCGATCCTGCCCATCCGCATCGTCGGCGACCCGGTGTTGCACCGGCCCACCACCCCGGTCGCCGAGTTCGCCGACGAACTCCACGCGCTGGTGCGCGACATGTTCGACACCATGGACGCCGCGAACGGGGTGGGGCTGGCTGCCAACCAGGTGGGGGTGAGCCTGCGGCTGTTCGTCTACGACTGCCCGGATTCAGAGCCAGATGAGGACGCCACAGAACCCCCGGTCCGCCGACGCGGCGTGGTGGTCAACCCGGTGCTGGAAACCTCCACGGTGCCGGAAATCATGCCCGACCCGGAGGAGACCGAGGAAGGGTGCCTGTCGGTGCCTGGCGAGGCCTTCCCGCTGGGCCGGGCCGACTGGGCACAGGTCAGCGGCACCGACGCCGACGGCAACCCGGTCACGGTGGCGGGCACCGGCTTCCTGGCCCGGTGCCTGCAGCACGAGGTGGCCCACCTGGATGGGCGCACCTACCTCGATGCGCTGATCGGGCGGCACGCCCGCGCCGGCCGCAAGGCCGTCAAACGCCACGGGTGGGGGGTACCCGGGTTGAGCTGGACCCCCGGTGTGGACCCGGACCCGTTCGGGCACTGATGGTCGAGATCGGTGACCGGGTGGTGCTGCGATACCGACTGCCACCGGGGTCGAGCCACCCGATGACCGACGTCCTCGGCGAGCTGCAGGGCCGCGATCCCGTGGCGGTGCGCACCGACGAGGGCCGCGTGCTCAGCGTTGCGATCGCCGACGTGGTGGCGCTCAAGACGATCCCGCCACGGCCGGTCACTTCCCGAAAGCGCCGGTCCCCGTGAGGTAACGCGGCGTCGTGGCCGGCAGCACCACGGGGCCGAACCGGGCGATGACCGGTGCCAGCGCACCGAAGAAGGTGCGGCCCGGTTCGGCCCCGCCGGTGAGATTGGCCTGCGGCGTCGGGCAGTGCCGCAGCGGTGACGTGCACATGCTCTGCGGTGCGCTGGAGTCGTCATAGATCATGTCCGCCGCGGCCAGCGTGTTGGTGAAACCGAGGAAGGCGTCGGAGAACTCGCGGTCGGTGGTACCGGTCTTGCTCGACACCGGCAACGTCCAGCCCACCGTCTTGGCGGCCCCCGCAGCGGTGCCGTTGATGGCGTCCTTGCTCAACCCGACGGCCAGGGTGTGCACCAAGTTGGGGTCCACCACCTGCTCGCAGGCCTGCTGCTGCAGTGCCACTGCCGCGCCGGTGGAGTCGGTGACGGTGTTGATCGGCGTGGGCGGACACCACGTCCCCCCCGACGCCAGGGTCGCACCGACGTTGGCCAGCTCCAGGGGGTTGACGGGCGTCGCCCCGAGGGTGAACGACGCCTGATTCTGGTTCTTGATCTGATCGGCGAGGCTGAGACCGGGGATGCCCGACGATGCGGGAACCGCGTAGGAGCGCAACCCGAGCTTGACGGCCATGTCCACCGTCGGCCCCACCCCCACCTGGCTGATCAGCTTGACGAACGCGGTGTTCGGCGACTGCGCCAATGCGTCGGTGACCGAATAGGACAGCTTGTAGTTCGGGTCGTAGTTGTGCACGCAGTAGGTGTCCTTGGGGCAGCCGTTCACTCCCTGGCTGGACCCGAAGCCCTTGAGCTGCAACGTCTGCGGGGTGGTCAAGGTGTCGTTGATGCCCAAGCCCTGTGCCATCGCCGCCGCGGTGGTGAAGATCTTGAACACCGACCCCGCCCCGTCGCCCTCGGTGGTGTAGGGCTGGCCGAGGACGGTCTGCTGCGCGGCGGCGTCCAATCCGTAGGTGCGGCTGCTTGCCATCGCCAGCACCGGGTGAGCGGTGCTGCCCGGGGAGATCACGTTCATCACGTTGGCGATACCCGGCAGGGTCGCCGGGGTCTGGCGGGTGACGCTCGCCCTGGTCGCCGCTTGCACGGCCGGGTCGATGGTCGTCTTGATGGTGTAGCCGCCCCGGTTGATCTGGTCCATGCTGACACCGGAGTTCTGCAGGTACTGCAGGGCGTAGTCGCAGAAGAATCCGCTGTCGCCTGCGCCGATGCAGCCGTTGGTGGGGATGTTCGGCTGCGCCAACACGGCGAGTGGGGTGGCTTTGGCCGCGGTGTTCTCGGCCGCGGTGAGCACCCCGTTGGCCTGCATCGTGTCGAGTACGACGTTGCGCCGGGTCAGCACGCTGGTGGGGTGCAGGTAGGGGTTCAACGCTGAGCTGCTTCGGACCATGCCGGCGAGCATGGCCGACTGCGGCACGGTGAGCGCCGCGGCATCCACCCCGAAGTAGGTCTGCGCGGCCTGCTGCACCCCGTAGGCGCCGTTGCCGAACGGCACCAGGTTCAGGTAGCGCGCGAGGATCTCGTCCTTACTCAGCTGCTGGTTCAGGGTGAGCGCGATCCGCACGTCGCGCACCTTGCGGGCCACGGTGTTGGCGGTGGCGGCCTGCTGCTGGGCGGGGGTCCTGGCCAGCACCAGCAGTTCGTAGTTCTTCACATACTGCTGGGTGAGGGTGGAGGCGCCTTGGGTGCTGCCGCCGCCGACGTTGGTCAGCGCCGCGCGCAGCGTGCCGCGCCAGTCGACCCCGGCGTTGTCGTAGAACCGCTTGTCCTCCACCGACACGATGGCCAGCTTCATCGCCTGCGAGATCTGGTTGGCAGCGACCTGGGTGCGGCGCTGGTCGTAGAAGTAGGCCAGCGGCTTGCCCGCGGCGTCCACCATGGTGCTCATCTGCGGCACCTGCCCGGCCCGGAGCTGGGTGGACACGCCGTTGACGCTGTCGCTGACGGCGTTGGACAACAGGCCCACCCCGCCGGCCGCGGGAAACACGATCCCGGCGACCAGGGCACCTGCGATCGCGCAGGCACCGCCGAGCCTGGCGAGCGCACCGAGTTTTCCCACCTGCCCGACGGTACCGATCACCCGTTGGCACACTCTGCGCAGATGATGATGAATCAGACACTGCCACAATGGTTCACGGGATCTTCTTAGGTGCGCGGCCCGTCGGCGGCCAGCCCGCGCGCCACCGCTGCCAGACCGGTGATCACCGCGTCGCGTTGGCCGGGATCCAGCTGACCCAGCGCCGCAGCCAGGTGCCGGGTGCGCAGTGACGTCACCCCGGTCACCAGCTGCACCCCCGCCGGGGTGGGCGCGATCCTGGTGGCCCGCCCGTCGTCGGGGTCGGGTTCCCGAACCACATAGCCGGCCTGCTCCAGGATGGCCACGATCCGCGACATCGTGGGGGCTGCCACCTGCTCGGTGGCCGCCAGCTCACCGTGCCGCAGCGGACCGTCGCCGACCACCGTGGCCAGCGCGGACATCGCTCCTGGGCTGAGTTCACCCGGGCTGGCGCAGCGGCGCAGCAGGCGGCTCACGCGACCCAAGGTCAGGTAGAGCTCGGCCGCTTCGGCGACGCCTGCTGTCGTCATCGGTGTGCTCCCGTGGTGCCCGGTTCGCGGGTGCGGGCTGGAACATCGGCGGGCGCGTCGGCGGGGACGTCGCGACCCCCGGCGAGTGCGGAGGCCGCCGCACCGACGACCATCATCGTGGCGGCGGCGAGGAACACCACGACCAACCCCGAATGGAACGGCCCGGAGATGAGTTCGGGGAAGAACTGCTGGCCGGTCAGCACGCCGCCGTTGACCCCGGGCTGCGTCAGCGCCCCGGTCGGGCCCAGCAGGGCGGCGATCGGGTTGAACCCCAGGAAGGCGGCGAACAAGGTGCCGACCGGTGGCAGGGCCGCTACCTGCCCGGCGACGGCGCCCGACACTCCCTGGGCCTGCAGGCCTGCACTGAGGGTGGCGGGCAGGGTGGAGGACAGCCCGGCGATCATCAACGAGAAGAACACCCCGATGCTCAGGGCGGAACCGGCGTTGAAGAACGTGCCCCGCATTCCGGAGGCGACACCGCGCTCACCGGCCGGGACGCTGCCCATGATCGCCGCGGCGTTCGGCGAGGAGAACAACCCGGAGCCGACCCCGTTGAGGGCGATCAGCAGGGCGAACAGCCAGTAGGGAAAGTTGACCGGGATCGCCAGCATTGCCAGGAAGGTTGCGCCGACGATGAGCAGGCCGACGGTGGCGAACGGCCGGGCACCGTAGCGGTCGGACAGCGCACCGGAGATCGGGCCGGCCACCAGGAAGCCCAGGGTGAGGGGCAGCAGGTAGATGCCGGCCCACAACGGGGTCGACGCGAAGTCGTAACCGTGCAGCGGCAGCCAGATGCCCTGCAGCCAGATAATCAGCATGAACTGCAGGCCGCCGCGACCGACCGAGGCCATGAACCCGGCCAGGTTGCCCAGCCCGAACGCCCGGTTGGCGAACAGCGCCAGCCGGAACATCGGGTCGGCAACCCTGGTCTCGACCGCGCAGAACACCGCGAGCAGCAGCAATCCGCCGCCGACACCGCCCAGCACCCACGGGTTGGTCCAACCGGTGGCGTGTCCCCCGTAGGGCTGGATGCCATAGGTGATGCCGGCGAGCAGGATCGACAGCCCCACAGCGAAGGTGATGTTGCCGGGCCAATCCACCGATCCCGCTCGGCGAGAGCCCATCTCGTGCAGTGACCGGTACGACCACACCGTGCCGAGCAGCCCCAGCGGCACGCTGACCCAGAACACCGCCCGCCAGTCCCATTCGGCAAGCACGCCGCCGATCACCAGTCCTAGAAACGAGCCGGCAATCGCCGCCACCTGGTTGATACCCAGGGCCCGGCCGCGCTCTCCCGGCGGGAACGCATCGGTGAGGATGGCGGTCGAACTGGCGAACAACATTGCGCCGCCGATGCCCTGCACCACGCGCCACCCGATGATCCACATGGCACCCCCGCCAGCGTGGAACGGGTCGATCGACAGGGCCACCGAGGCCACGGTGAACACCACGAAGCCGAGGTTGTAGATCTTCACCCGGCCGAAGATGTCGCCCAACCGCCCCAGGGTGACCACAAGCACCGCGTTGACCAGCAGGTACCCCATGATCATCCAGAGCAGGTAGCTGACGTTGCCCGGCGCAAGGGGATCCAGGCCGATACCGCGGAAGATCGCTGGCAGCGAGATGAGCACGATCGAGGAGTTGATGGTGCTCATCAGCACACCGAGCGTGGTGTTGGTCAACGCCACCCACTTGTAGTGCGGGTGCTCGCGTTCGAACCGTCGCTGCCGGGCGGGTTCTGGGCCGGTGCTCACGGGATCACTGGCGATCCCTGGCGATCCCTGGCGGGCAGGTCGATGTCGGTGCGGGGCAACGGTCCTCCTGGGGTCACCCCATGATAGTTGCGTAGTACTAACTAATCAATTCGGCGATCGCCGGCGCTGACGCTGTGGTCCGGACATGGTCAACAGGACACCAGGGTGCCCGGATGCGCCCTCCGCCACCCTGCTGTCCTGGTGATCAAGCCCAGGCCCCTACCGGTTGGTCAGCTGACGCGCGCTGCTGAAGACCCGTCGCCGCCCGGTGAACGGGTCGTCGAAGGCCAGCGTGCGGGCCAACAGCTGCAGGGGCTCGCTGAAGTCGTCGGCGGGGACCGCGCGCACGTCGGGGTACAGCAGGTCGCCGAGGATCGGAATGCCCAGGCCAGCCAGGTGCACCCGCAACTGGTGGGTGCGGCCGGTCGCCGGGCGCAGCCGATACCTGGCCACACCGCCGAGTACCTGCGCCAGCTCGACCGTTGTGCGGGAGTTGGGCTCACCAGGGACTTCCCGTGCTTGCAGCGACCCGCGCTCCTTGACGATGCGGCTGCATACCGTCCGCGGCAGTACCAGCGCGGGGTCATAGCCGGCGATCGCCTCGTACCCCTTGTCCACCAACCGGGCGTCGAACAGTGTCTGGTACGGCCGGCGCAGCTCACAGCGGGTGGTGAACACCAGCACCCCGGCAGTGAGCCGGTCGAGGCGGTGCGCCGGGCTCAGCTCCGGCATCCCCAGCTCTGTACGCAACCGCACCAACGCGGACTCCACCACGTGCACCCCGCGCGGGGTGGTGGCCAGGAAGTGCGGCTTGTCCACCACCACCAGGTCGTCGTCGCGGTGCAGGATCTGCAGCTCGAAGGGCACCCGCAGCTCCGTCGGCGGGTCCCGGTACAGGTGTACGAAGCCCCGGGGTTGGTAGGGCGTGGCGGGTTCGACGGCCGCGCCGTTGTCCAACCGCACCTCCCCTGCTGCCACCTTCTCCCGCAGCCGATCCCCGTCGTGCGGCCACCGGGCGAGCAGGTAATCCAGCACCGTCGCGCAGGGTTGCCCGGGTGGCATCCGCAGCCGGGTGGGGTTCAGCCCGTCGCGCACCGGCAGCGGGGTGGGCGCCATGGGCGCACGATAGCTCTCCGCGGGCGGCGGCAGCGGCAGTGCGGGGTTCCGGCGAAAAGCGCGGTTCCGGCGAAAAGGTTCCGAATCGACCGGGATGGCGGGCCTGCCGCGGCGAAAGGGTTCCGAATCGCCCGGGATGGCGGGCCTGCTGCGGCGAAAAGGTTCCGAATGGCCCGGAGGGAGGGCAGTGACACGGACTCAGCCCGGGTGCACCGCGTCCCAGAACGCGTGCTCCCACCCGGCGACCTGTCGGTACGCGTACACCTGCGCGGGACTCGGCGGCCCCGGCCCCAACAACTCCCCGAGTTCCTGCACCCAGGCGCCGAACTCCGGCGAGGACCAGTTGCGCACAAACGCCTCGTACTGGTGACCCCCCGATCTCTGCCGCACCGCCGTCCACGCGTCTAGATAGGCCCGTTCCACCCCGTGCAGGACCGCCAGCGCGACGTCGTACCCGGAGTTCAGGCTCGCCAGCATCCAACCGGAGTAGCCAAGGCAGACCGTGCTCGCTTCGTACCCGCCCGGGTCGAGTCCACGCTGCGCCAGTTCGCTGCGAAACAGCTCCAGCTCGGGGGTGAGCGCGGCCAACCCCCCGGCCAGCACGTCCCGGGCCACCTCGTCCGGGGCCGCCACCAGCACCCCCGCCAGGAACCGGCGGAACTGCACCACGAATGCGTGGTCCTCCAGCAGCCACCGGTCAAAGTTCGCGACCGTCAGCGTGCCGTCCGCGGTGGCCAGCACGAACGGGTGCTCGGCGAGGCCGACCCACCGCGACCCGGCCGCGGCCACCAGGTCCTCGGCGCGGTTCACCGGGCGTCCCAGAAGGCCAGCTCGTGGCCCATGCCGGCCAGGAACACCCGCTCGGCGACGTCGGAGTCCGGCGCGGCCTCGTCGAGCAGCTGCGCGCACCGGCTGGCCAGCGCGGCGAAGCCGGGGTCGGCGTAGGTGTCCACCCAGCGCTGGTAGCGCCCGGCCGTACCGGTGGCGGCCAGGTGCTGCCCAAGCTGGGAATACCCCCACATGCAAGGCAGCAGGGCGGCCAGGCCCCGGCCGTAGTCGGCGGCGGCGTCCAGCAGGAAGGCAGAGTAGGCCGCGCACTGTGGGCTCGGTCGGTGCCCGTTCAGGTCAGCGCCGAACGCCGCGGCCAGCTCCCGGTGCAGGCGGAGCTCGTCGTGATATGTGGTGTGCGCCAGGTCCACCAGGTCACCCAGGTGCGCTGCGGGAGCCTGCCACGCCAACCGGCTGAACACGCGGACGTAGTCGAGCAGAAACAGGTAGTCCTGCTCCAGCCAGGCCCGGAACACCGCGGGGTCGAGGTCGCCGCTACCCAGTCCGCGGACCACCGGATGCCGCAGTTGCTCGCTGAGCAGAGCTTGGCCCCGCTGCTGCAATTGCGCGGACAGGCTCACCGTCGGCGCGCCATGCCCAGGGCCAGCGTCAACCCGCCGGCGACCGCCAGCGACACCAACGACGCCGACCACCCGGTGGGAATGCCCAGGTCGGTCTGGCGTTGCGTCCACCAGGTGGTCCACCCCGCGGCCCACCCGGTGAACATCGTGGGCGCTACCAGCTCGTAGGCGATGAACCCGGCCACCCATGGCACCAACATCTCCGCGCGCGACGGCGCTGCCTCGGTGACGTCCCAGCCGCCCGCTCCGACGCGGCGGCGCAGCACGAAGAACGCCACCAGGAACGTCGCGGTGAGCGGCACAAACACTGCGCCCAGCAGGAACAGGAACGGCTCGTAGCTGTAGGCGTCCACCGACAGCGCCAGCAGCGTGGCGAGCGTACCGACGGCGACCACGAGGTGGCGACGGTCCCAACCAGGCCGCAGGTTCTGTGTGCTGACCGCGGTGGAGTACACATTCGCGAACGCCTCGTCCAACTCGTCCACCACCAGCACCAGCAGGGCGACGGCCGCCAGCGGTAGCACCAGCAGGGTGCCGATGACGTCGAAGCCGGGGGTGATCTGGTAGGCCACCAAGGCGAGCACCCCGAGGGTGAAGAACACGATGGTCGCGACCCCGTACCCGACGCTGGCCCCGATGAAGGAGGCTTTGGCCGACCGGGAGTGCCGGGAGTAGTCCGCCGCCAGCGGCACCCAGGACACCGGGAGTGCGATCACGATGTCCAGGCTGATCCAGAACCCGGTGCTGCTGCCGTCGGTCAGCGCCGGCAGGGGCTGGCGCAGCACCTGCACCAGCAGATACACCGTGGAGGCCACCGCCAGCCACACCGCGTAGCGGGCCAGCACCTTCACCACCCCCAGCGGCCGCAGCGCCATTCCGGTCGCGAGCACCCCGGCCACCAGCACGAATACCCAGCGCGGCCCGCCAGTCAGCGCGGCAGCGGCCTCGGCGATGACGAACACCTCGAAGGTTGCCCACCCGACGCACTGCAGCAGGTTGGCGACAGTGGGCAGCGCGGACAGCCGGGTGCCCAGCAAACCACGCAGCAGCACCATCGCCGGTGCCCCGGTGCTGGCGCCGGCGGCAGCGGCCAGGCCCAGCAGCACACTGCCGATGACCGCGCCCACCACCACCGCGAGCAGCGTGGTCAGCAGCGACTGGCCGGGCAGCACGATGAAGGTGGCGGCCACCGGCAGCAGCAGCGATATCCCGAGGTTGCCCCACAGGCCCAGCTGGGCGGCCGTGCCCAGGGTGCGGGGTTGGGCGGCCGAGAGGGTGGGCGGCGGCTCGGTCTGGGTCACGGGGGCTCCTTGCTGACGGGTTCCGGCGGAGAACCCCGCAGATAGCGGGCTATTTGCGGGTTTGCGGGCGGTTTTACGACAAATAGCCCGCTATTTGCGGGGGGGGGCGTTCTTGGCGGGGGCCACCAGGCGTGGAAGTGGTGCGCAGGGCCGTGACCACCGCCCACGTCCAGCTCGTCGGCGTGTTGTAGTGCCGCCGTCAGATAGGACTTCGCCGCACGCACCGCACTCGCCCAGTCCTCCCGCTGCGGGCGCAGGGCGGCGATCGCCGCGGACAACGTGCACCCGGTGCCGTGGGTGTTGCCGGTGACCACCCGCGGCGCAGCGAACCGGGTCACCTCCCCGACATCCAGCAACAGGTCGACGCTGTGCGACCCCGCCAGGTGCCCGCCCTTGAGCAGCACCCGCGGGCACAGCCGCCCCAGACGGTGCAGCTGCTCAGTCATCTCCGCTTCGGTGCGGGCCTGCGCCAGCCCGATCAGGTCCGCGGCCTCGGGCAGGTTCGGTGTCACCAGGTCGACCCACGGCATGAGCTCCTCGCGCAGGCACGCCACCGCCTCGGGCGCCAGCAACCGGTCACCGCTCTTGGCCACCATCACCGGGTCCAGCACCACGAATGCTGGACGGTGCACCCGCAGCGCATCGGCCACCGCGCGGATGGTGGCAGCGTCACCAAGCATCCCGATCTTCACCGCGGCCACCCGGATGTCGGCGAACACGCTGTTGATCTGGGCGGTGACGAACTCCGGTGGGACGGGGTGCACGGCCTGCACCCCGCGGGTGTTTTGGGCGGTCAGCGCGGTCAGCACGGTCATCCCGTAGGCACCCAGCGCGGAGAACGTCTTGAGGTCGGCCTGCACGCCGGCTCCCCCGCTGGGGTCGCTGCCGGCGATGCTCAGCACGTTGGGGATCACGCCTCGCGCTCCGGGGAGGACGCCTGCGCCCAGAACCGCTGCGGGATCCGGCCGGCGTGCCGCGCGTCGTACCCGGCGGTGACGGCGGCGGCCATCGCCCGGGCCATCCGCTCCGGGTCACCAGCCCGGGTGACGGCGGTGGCCAGCAGCACCGCGTCGCAGCCAAGCTCCATCGCCAGGGCGGCGTCGCTGGCGGTGCCGATCCCGGCATCCAGCACCACCGGCACCCCGGCCGCGGCGACGATCATCTCGATGTTGTGCGGGTTACCGATGCCCAGGCCGGTGCCGATCGGTGAGCCCAGCGGCATCACCGCGGCACACCCGGCGTCCTCCAGCCGACGCGCGATCACCGGGTCGTCGGTGGTGTAGGGCAGCACCACGAACCCGTCGTCGACCAGCTGCTCGGCGGCCTCCACCAGCTCCACGACGTCCGGCAGCAGGGTGCGCTCGTCGGCGATGACCTCCAACTTCACCCAGTTCGTCGCCAACGCTTCCCTGGCGAGCTGCGCGGTGAGTACCGCCTCGGCCGCACCCCGGCAGCCGGCGGTATTCGGCAGCACCACGATGTCCAAGCGCCGCAACAACTCCAACACTCCGCTGCCACCGGCGGCATCCACCCGGCGCATCGCCACCGTCGTCAGCTGGGTGCCCGAGGCCACCAGGGCGCGTTCCAGCACCGCCAGGTTGGCCGCCCCTCCGGTGCCCATGATCAGCCGGGAGGCGAAGCTGCGCCCGGCGATCTCCAACCCCGCGTGCTCAGCCACCTTGCACCGCCGTCAAAACCTCCACAGTGGACCCCTCGCGCAGTGGGGAGCTCCACCGGGCGCGGGGCAGTACCGCTCCGTTCAGCGCCACCGCCACCCCTGTCTGCGCTGCACCGGTCGAGGCCACCACCTCACCGACCGTGGTGCCCTCCCTCAGTTCCCGCGTCGTTCCGTTCACCTGCACCCTCATCCGAACCTCCCCGGCAACGCCGCCGCCGCCTCCTGCAGTGGTGCCCCCGCAAGCTCCGCCAGCACCGCGTCGGCGGTCAGCGGGGCCAGCAACAATCCGTTGCGTCCGTGCCCGGTGGCCAGCACGGTGCGCTCGTCCACCCGCCCGATCAGCGGCAGGTTGTCCGGTGTCATCGGCCGCAACCCCGCCTCGGCGCTGACCAGCCCGTACTCGACCACGCCAGGCAGCACGGCCTCGGCGTCGGCGATCAGGTCCCGCACCCCGCCCACCGTCACCTCCCGGTCGTGGCCCACCTCCTGCTGGGTGGCGCCCACCACCAGGCCGCCGGGGCGCGGCACCAGGTACACGTGCCGCCCGTGCACGACCGCGCGCACCGTGCACCGTGGGGGCGCCAGAGCCCCTGGGCGCGCCCGTAGCCGCAGGATCTCCCCCTTCACCGGGCGCACCGCCAGGTCCGGCCACAGCCGCGGGGAGTCCACCCCCGCCGCGAGCACCACCTGGTCGGCCGACAGCGCCGCGAGGTCCTCGACCCGTTCGGTCACGACCATCGCCTGGCAGGCTGCCAGCAGCGCCGACAGCAGCACCCGGTTGTCCACCGCCAGGTCACCGGGCACGTCCAACCCCGCCCGGACACCGTGGGCCAGGGCGGGTTCCCGCTGGTGGAGCTCACGGCGGGTCAGCCGCGCCACGTCCCTGCCGTGCGCTGCCAGCCACCCGGCCAGCACCTCCAGCTCGGCGACGTCCGCGCTGTCCATCCCGACCACCAGGGTGCCGGTGGTGAGCAGCCCGGCGTCCGCGCCCAGCTCGCTGGCGAAACCCGGCCACCGTCGCAAAGACTGCGCCCCCAGCTCCAGGGCCGCCTCCTCACCCGGCCAGCCCTCGGTCAGTGGCGCGAGCATGCCGCCGGCCACCCAAGACGCCCCGCGTGCGGGGTGCGGGTCATACACCGTGACCGACCAGCCAGCCTGCGCCGCCCGCCAAGCCACGGCGAGCCCCACGGCTCCCGCACCCACCACAGCTAGTGTGCTCATCGCTCTCCTGCTCCCTGCGCCGGCATGATCCGGATCAGGTTCGACGGTCGGAGCTGTCGCACACCCAGTGCAAGCTCCCTCTCAGCCCCTGTCAGGGACTCCCGTGCTGAACATCTCAGACCCTAGTCGCTACCGTCGCGGGTGTGCACCTTCGCGACCGTTTAGACACCGCCCGGCTGTACCTGTGTACCGACGCCCGCCGCGACAGCGGTGACCTCGCCGACTTCGCCGACGCGGCGCTGTCCGGCGGGGTGGACATCATCCAGCTGCGGGACAAGGGGTCTACCGGTGAGCAATCCCACGGCCCTCTGGAGGCGCGCGAGGAACTCGCCGCGCTGGCGGTCCTGCGCGCCGCCACCCTGCGCCACGGTGCGCTGCTGGCGGTGAACGACCGGGCCGACCTGGCGCTGGCCGCGGGGGCGGACGTGCTGCACCTGGGCCAGGATGACCTGCCGGTGGCTCAGGCCCGCCGCATCCTGGGTGATCAGGTGCTGATCGGGCGCTCTACCCACGACGAAGCGCAGGCCACCGCCGCAGCCACCGAACCGGGGGTGGACTACTTCTGCACCGGACCGTGCTGGCCGACGCCCACCAAGCCGGGTCGCACGGCCCCGGGCCTCGACCTGGTGCGGGCCACCGCCGCGACCGCACCGACGCGCCCGTGGTTCGCCATCGGGGGTATCGACGCCACCCGGCTGCGACAGGTAGTGGACGCTGGCGCCCACCGGGTCGTGGTGGTGCGGGCGATTACCGGCGCCGCGGACCCGTACGCCGCTGCGGTCGCGTTGCGTGCTGGCCTGACCTGACCTGACCCGACGGGTCCATGCGCACGCACAGCGTCACGGCGACGGTGGCGGCACCTGGCTCGCGTAAACCACGATGTTGTCCCGGTAGGACCGAGCCGCCGCGTCATACACTCCCCCGCAGGTGATCAGCCGCAGCGAACTGCCCGGTGCCGGCCCGTAGACGGCGTCGGTGGGAAACGCCCCCTTCGGGTACTGCTCGACGGCATCGACGCGGAAGGTCACCACGGCTCCGTCGGAGCGGGTGACCGTCACCGGGTCACCGGTCTTGAGTTCGCGCAACCGATAGAACACCTTGGGGCCGCGGGTGTCATCGACGTGCCCGGCGATCACCGCCGGTCCGGGGTCGCCGGGCGTCGCACCGTCGACGTAGTAACCCGCTCTGTCGAAGTCCACCGGAGCGTTGAGTTCCCCGGTGCCGGGATTGCGGGTGAGCTGCTCCAGGTTGGTCTGGTCCACCCCGATTGCCGGGATCACCACGCGGGTGGGGGCCACTGTCGCCGATGCCGGGATCGGTTGCGGACCAACCAGTTCCGCACCGGGGGAGGCGGACTCGACGGGACCGCTCGAGGGCGTCGGGGTACTCCGTGTCGGTGTACTCAGTGTCGGGGTCGGGGCGTTGGTGGCGCAGCCGCTGACCACGAGCAGTGCGGCGAGCACCGTTGTGTACCCACCCGCCACCCTCGTCGTCATGGCCGCGTGTGTCACGAGCGGACCGTCACCGTCCTGCCGGGCACACCGACCAGGCCGAATGCGACGGCCAGCGCAGCGCCGCCGATTCCCAGCACCCAAGCCCACGCCGCACCACTGGTCCCGGCGGCGCTACCTCCGCCACCGGTCTCCACCCCACCAGCAGGCGCCATGGCGGCATTGATCCCAGCAGCGTCCACCACCGCAGTGACCGCGAAACCTCCGCCTGGCGCGTCGGTCACGATGAGACTGTTCACCGAGCCTGCGCGCAGGTCGACGGTCGGGGAGGAAGCCATCGCGTTGCTGCCGTCGCCCGCAGTGACCCGGAGCGTCCACCGACCCTGCGGCACGTCGGCGTAACCGGTGGCGCTGCCGTAGCTCACGTTGCGGGCCAGTGTGGGGCCCCCCACCGCCTGCACCGTGAGGTTTTGCGCCGCGACGGAACCCTGCACCAATCGCACCCGGGAGACGTTCGGGGCGGGCGGGGTGAGGTCGTCGTTGATCACCGAGGTTTTCAGCGCGTTCGCCGGGCCGGTTGCCAACACGGTGTATGCCGCGCCCTTGGCTACGGTCACCGTGGTGGTCAACATTGGCGCGGCGGCGGCTGGCGAACCTGCCGGACGCATCGAAACGGTGTATTCGCCGGGGGCGAGCGTCTGATACGCGGTGAACGCCCCGTATGGCGCCTTGGGCAGGACCGCCGGCTGCGGGTCGGCCGCCGATGACAGGTACACGTCCACCGGGCCGACATCAGCTGCCAAGTGGCCAACCCGGACGAACCCGCTCGGATTGGTCGGCGCGGGGGCCGACTGCGCCGAGGCGACTGCAGTGCCACCGAGGGCAAGTGCAGCGAACACGGCCGCGACGATCGCGGTGCGGATCCTACGGACGGTGACGGAGTCGAACATGGGCCCTCCCGGTGCGTCGGCCTCAGCGGGCTAGTGCACCGCAGGCTGCACAGACATTCGCTGCAGGCCCGGCGATCGGTTCACCATTCCGCGGAACGTAACTCGGCGTCACTGTTGCAGGGTCTCATCGCACCCGCGACTCGAAGTCACCGCGACCCGGCCGCTGCGGACTCGGCCGGGTCGCTCTCGGTGTTGGTCACGGTGGTCGATCCGGGGCGTCGACCCCAGTCGGACCCAGTCGGACCCAGCGGTCAGGACCCGGCGTGTGCGTACTGCGGGCGAGCACCTGCCCGGCGTTGGGCACGCAACGCCGCCTTCCGCTCTTCAGCCGAAAGACCGCCCCAGATGCCGTAGGGCTCGTGCACCTGCAGGGCATGCGTGCGGCACTGCTCCATCACCGGGCAGCTGCGGCACACGGCCTTCGCCTGAGACTCCCGACGCTCCCGTGCGGGACCACGCTCGTAATCGGGGTGGAAGAACATCGACGTCTGCAAGCCGCGGCACGCGCCCTCGGCCTGCCAGTTCCAATGATCTTCGACGGGGCCGGGAAGACGACTGTAATCAGCCATGGAGCACCACCTTCTAAAGCAGAAAACTTCGGAAGGCTGATACCCAGCTGCTGGAGTCTCAGCGCAGAACGACGCTAACCCACCAGGTCCGGTGCGCACAACCTAAGTTGCGCGTTCAACGTTTTCCGCCAGCCAGCGCCGCACCATGCTCGGTCCGAGCACGGCTACGTCGGCGGGCAGCCGCGCCCGCAGTCCACGGTCGGCGGTCACGACCAGGTGCGCACCGTGCGCGACCCGCACCAACTCGTCGTCACCACTGCCATGCGCACGGTGCATCAGCACGCCGCCTACCTGCACGTGCCGGGCTGCGCCCTCCAAAACAGCCTCCACGGCCGACACCCACCCGTAACTCCCGTCGGGCAGAGCCACGGTGCGGGGGATGGCGGCACGAACATGGAGCAGCATCCGCTCGGTGGCGCCGGCGCGGTCACGCCACCAGCCGTCCGGGCGGGCGCCCAGCAGATTCGCGGTATCGACCAACAGGCGTAGGGGGCGGGCGCGCAGAACGGGCCAGCTGTGCGCGAACCCGGGGTGCAGCGGGAGGGCGTCGACATCCCCCTCGGCCACCCAGCGTAGCTCGGCGCTCTCCCGGTTCGGTTGTAACGCAACAACACCAGCTACATCGGCCAGCACCGTGGTGTAACTCCACCCCTGCTCGGTGGTGGCCGTCGTGCGGGTCGCTCGCACCCGGACGTTCCGCTCGCGCACCCCAGCCTCCTCCGCGGCCTCCCGCAGCGCGGCCTGCACAGGCGTCTCGTGGCTGTCGCGTGCTCCACCGGGCAGGCCCCAGGTGCCGCCATGATGACTCCACACCGCGCGGTGTTGCAGTAGTACTGCGGGTTCGCCGGGAAACACTGCGGGTTCGCCCGGTTCCTGCGGGCAACGCAACAGCAGTCCGGCTGCACCGTGGCGACCCCAGCGCCGGTGTCCGTCGGGGCTCAGCGACCAGCCGTCGCCGTCTCCGCGCATCGCCCGCCCTATCGCCGGACGGGCTCCAGCACGAACACCGGGATCTCCCGCTCGGTCTTGCGCTGGTAGTCGGCGTAGTCAGGGAAGGCGGCCACCGCCCGCTCCCACCACTGAGCCTTCTCCGCACCGGTCACCTCGCGGGCGGTCATGTCCTGCACCGAGGTGGCGTCACGCAACTCCACCAGCGGATCGGCCTTGAGGTTGAAGTACCACACCGGGTGCCGGGGTGCGCCACCCAACGATGCGACAGCGGCGTAGCGGCCCTCGTGCTCGACCCGCATCAAGGGAACCTTGCGGAGCTTGCCCGACCGTGCCCCACGGCTGGTCATCAGGATGCACGCCAGACCCCGCATCGTGGCGCCGTCGGTCCCGCCCGAACTCTCATAGAGCTCCACCTGATCGCGGACCCATTGTTGGGTGCTGGGCTCGTACTCACCGGTGAGTGGCATGCGCCCAGTGAACACCGCCGCGCCCCCGCGTGGCCAGGCGCACCGTCGTAGCATCACGGGGTGTCCACCGCCGCAACCAGGACCGACCAGGTGGCGCAGGTGGTCGAAGTCCTTGGTGGGCGCCGGATCGTGGCGCTGACCGGAGCCGGCATCTCCACCGATTCCGGCATCCCGGACTACCGAGGCCCGAACTCCCCGCCCCGAAAGCCGATGACGTTCCAACAGTTCACTGGTGACCCGGACTTCCGCCGGCACTACTGGGCGCGAAACCAGGTGGGGTGGCGGCAGGTGCATCGCACCGCGCCGAACTCCGGTCACCATGCCTTGGTGGCCATGGAGCGAGTTGGCGTGCTCGCGGGGGTGATCACCCAGAACGTCGATCTGTTGCACACCGTGGCTGGCAGCCGCACCGTCATCGACCTGCATGGCACCTACGCCCAGGTGATCTGCCTGGGCTGCCGGCACCTGACCAGCCGCGCCGAGCTGGCCGCGCGGCTGGAGGCGCTCAACCCGGAGTTCGCCAGCGTGCACACCGTGGGCGATGCGGAGATTGCCCCGGACGCCGATGCGGTGCTCGCGACCACCGACGGCTTCCGCACGGTGGACTGCGCGCGGTGCGGCGGCATGCTCAAGCCCGACATCGTGTACTTCGGGGAGAACGTGCCCAAGCCGCGGGTGGCCAGGGCTTATGCGCTGGTGGACGGCGCGGAAGCACTGTTGGTGGCCGGGTCGTCGTTGACCGTGATGAGTGGGCTGCGGTTCGTGCGCCGCGCGGTACAGACCGGTAAACCGGTAGTGATCGTCAACCGTGGATGGACCAGGGGCGATGACCTGGCGACGGTCAAGGTCGACGGGGGCTGCTCGGAGGTGTTGACCGAACTGGCGCGGGCACTACCCGCCCCTCGCTGAGCCGAGTGTCGGATTCGAACCGACGACAACCGCTTTACAAGAGCGGTGCTCTACCAGCTGAGCTAACCCGGCCTGGCCGGTGCGGGACCGACCGCAAATGATCGTAGTGCCGCTAGGTTGGGCGAGGTGAGCACCTCCGAGATCGCCACCGTCTTGGCCTGGCACGACGCCCTGAACTCCGGGGACGTCGACACCCTGATCGACCTGTCCAGCGACGATGTGGAGTTGGCCGGGCCGCGAGGCGCCAGCCAGGGCATCGACGCGTTGCGTTCGTGGGCACAGGACGCCGGGGTACACCTGGTGGCCGGCCGGATGTTCACCCAGCACGGGGTGTTCGTCGTGCAGGAAGAGGCCGCCTGGGCCGATGGGACCGCGACCGTCGCGTCGGCCTTCCGTGTGGTCGACAACCAGGTGGTCTCCGTCTTCCGTCACACCGACCTCGACGAGGCCCTGGCGGCGACCGGCCTCGGCGCTGATGACGAGGTCGACCCAGCGTGAATCGGACCGGCGGGTGAACCGGTGCGACACTGGTGGTCGATCCGCTCCCCCATCCGATTCCAGGAGGTGGCCCTCGATGGCCGACGCCAAGAGCACCAAGACCGTGACCGACGATCTGGATGAAGAGGTCGAGGTGCCCGACGAGACCGCGGTCGCCGCGCAGCGCGTGGTGGCCGCCTACGCCGAGGACGCCGAGGAGTGCGTGGTGCTGCTGGACATGTTGGGCATCGGTCGACCCGTCCGGGCCTAAGCCGACCTCGCGATCCGATCCTGCGCGAACCTGACGAGGAGGGGCCTGCCGTGGCCAGCAGTACCGGTGGCGCGAGCTTCGTCGTCGTGGCCAACCGGCTACCGGTGGACCTGGACGAGCGCGACGGTGGTGAGCGGCGGTGGAAGCGCAGCCCCGGCGGGCTGGTCACCGCACTGGAGCCGGTGTTGCGCAGCCAGAGCGGGGCATGGGTGGGCTGGACCGGCGTCGCCGACGTCGACGTCGAACCCTTCGTCACCGACGGGCTGACCCTGCACCCGGTGCGGTTAGCCGCGCAGGAGGTCACCGAGTACTACGAGGGATTCTCCAACGGCACCCTGTGGCCGCTGTATCACGACGTGGTGGCCACCCCGGAGTACCACCGGCACTGGTGGAACGCCTACGTCCGGGTCAACCAGCGCTTCGCCGAGGCCACCGCGGACTCCGCCGCCCACGGCGCCACGGTCTGGGTGCAGGACTACCAGCTGCAGCTCGTGCCGAAGATGTTGCGGGAGCTGCGGCCGGACCTGACAATCGGGTTCTTCTTGCACATCCCGTTCCCCCCGGTCGAGTTGTTCATGCAGCTACCGTGGCGCACCGAGATCGTCGAAGGGTTGCTCGGCGCCGATCTGATCGGCTTCCACCTGCCGGGCGGGGCGCAGAACTTCCTGTACCTATCGCGACGACTGGCTGGGCAACCCGCATCACGGGCCTCGGTGGGGGTCCGATCACGGCCGGGCACCGTGCAGGTCGGTGAGCGGGCGGTGCGGGTGGGGGCGTTTCCCATCTCCATCGACGCCGGCGAACTCGACGCGCTGTCGCGGACCCCGGCGGTGCGGGCCAGGGCGGCGGAGATCCGCGCCGAGCTGGGTGATCCCCAGCGGATCATCCTGGGGGTGGACCGCCTCGACTACACCAAGGGCATCGACACCCGGCTCTACGCCCTGCACGAGTTGCTCGACGAGGGTCGGATCGACGCCGACAACACCGTCATGGTGCAGCTGGCGACCCCCAGCCGGGAGAAGGTCGGGCACTACATCAGGATGCGCGAGGACATCGAGCGCGAGGTGGGGGCGCTGAACGGGGCGCATGGCAAGGTCGGCAACCCGATGGTGCACTACCTGCACCAGCCGGTGCCCCGCGAGGAGCTGGTGGCGTTCTACGTCGCCGCCGACGTCATGTTGGTCACCCCGGTGCGCGATGGGATGAACCTCGTGGCCAAGGAATACCCGGCCTGCCGGGGTGACCTCGGTGGAGCCCTGGTGCTCAGTGAGTTCGCCGGCGCCGCAGCAGAACTGACCAGCGCCTACCTGGTGAACCCGCACGACCTGGACGGGGTGAAGGACGGCCTGGTCAACGCCTTGACCCAGGATCCGCAGGAGGGCCGGCGCCGGATGCGCGCCTTGCGCCGGCAGGTGCTCACCCACGACGTGGACCGCTGGGCCCGGTCGTTCCTCGAAGCGCTGCGCGCGGCATGAGCCTGCCGCCCGATCTCACCCAGGCCCTGACGGCGCTTACTGCCCTCCCCCGGTTGCTGGTGGCGGTGGATTTCGACGGCACCCTGGCACCCCTGGTTTCCGACCCCGCCGCGGCCCGCCCGTACCCCGGGACCGCCCAAGCCCTGCGCGATCTCGCCGCGAGGCCCGCCACCGCGGTGGCAGTGATCTCCGGTCGGGCCCTGGGTGACCTGGCAGCACTGACGGGGCTTGACGCTCCGGTGCACCTGGTGGGAAGCCACGGCGCGGAGTTCGACGCCGGATTCGCTCAGTTGCTCGACGACGGAGCCCGCGAGCTGCATGCTCGCCTACTGACCACATTGAAGTCCATAGTGGACGACATTGCCGGGGTGGGCCTGGAGGTCAAGCCGGCCAGCGTCGCGGTGCACGTCCGCAACGCCGCGGTCGACGTCGCCGAGCAGGTGCTGCGCGAGGTCCGGGAGGGTCCGGCCGGCTGGGCGGGAGTGCATGTCACCGAGGGAAAATCGGTGATCGAGCTGGCGGTGCTGGACACCGACAAGGGCGCGGCCCTGGAGTTGCTGCGTGAGCGCTCCGAGGCTGACGCCGCGGTGTTTTTCGGCGACGACGTCACCGACGAGAAGGCGTTTCGACGGCTGCGGCCGGGCGACGTGGGGGTCAAGGTGGGCGAGGGCGAGAGCAACGCCGCATTCCGGGTCGCCGAGCCGGCGGATGTCCTTGCGGCACTGCAATTCTTGCTGACCGAACGCCGACCGCGCTGAGGGGCGGCTACACGCCGGAGAACCACGTGGGTGGCTGCGGTGAGCTGCACGTGCGGCCCAGCTCGAACTGGGTGGGCAGCACCACCGTGCGCGGTCCGGCTCGCCCGGTGCCGGGGTCGATGGGTTCGAGCAGCAAACGCCCGGCGGTGCGGCCCTTGTCCTCCACCGGCTGGCGCACCGTGGTCAGCCCCTCGGCCAGCGCCTGCGGGACGCCATCGAAACCGGTGACGGACAGCTGACCGGGTACGTCGATGCCTCGCCCTCGCGCCTGCGCCAGCGCCCCCAGCGCGAGGACATCGGTGGTGCACACCAACGCGGTGATCGACGGATCGGCGGTCAGGGCCTCGGCGGCGGCCGACTGCCCCTGCTCCAACAAGTTGTCGAACCGCTCGATCACCGGCATACCCGCCAGGTCGAGACCGGCCGCGGCCAAGGCGTCGGCGAGACCGGCAATGCGTTCACGCTGGACATGGAACCTCGCCTGCTGCCAGCGCCGCGGCGCGGCGGGCCCGTCGTTGCGGTCCCGGCCCAGTCGCAGGCACAGCACCGCGAAACGGGTGTGCCCCAAGCCGATCAGGTGCGCACCGAGGTCACGCATGGCCGCCCGGTCGTCGATACCCACCCGGTCCACACCGGACAACCCCATCGGTTGGTCGCAGATCACCGTAGGCACCGGACGCTGCAGCACGGCGGCGAGATACGGGTCGTCCTGGGCAACGGAGTACACCACGAACCCGTCTACCCCCGCCCGCAGCACCGCCTGCGAAGCGTCGACCCGATCCCGGCCCGGATGCGCGGGTACAAGGAATAGGCCCTGCGCGGCCGACTCACAAGCCTCGGAGAGTCCGGCAAGAAACCCGACCGCCGCCGGGTCCCGAAAGGCGTAAGACAAGGCCTCGGTAAGCAGCAGGCCCACCGCGCCGGCCTTGCGGGTGCGCAGCGAACGCGCGACGGGGTCGGGCCCGGGGTAGCCCAACCGGGCCGCCTCCCGCAGCACCCGCTCCCGCAGCGCGGGGGACAGCTGATCGGGCCGGTTGTAGGCGTTGGACACCGTGGTCCGGGACACCTTCAAGGACGCAGCCAGGGTCGCCAGGGTGGCTCGACGTCGAGTAGCACCGGTGCGGGGCATGCCCTGACGTTAACGGTCCAGATATCCGGACCTGCAACGCAGGGTCACAGCCAGTACTACCCAGCACAGCAGTACTCTCTCGCGATCCAGCTCGACGACCATTACACGGACACGCGGCTGGTGGCCGTCTACGACATCGAGATCGCTGGTCATGATGATGTCGAGTTCTACCTCGCATTGGCTGCAGAGCTCGGTGCATACGACGTCGCCGATCTGGGCTGCGGCACCGGGGTGCTCGCCGTCGAACTCGCCGAGCGCGGCCACCGGGTCACCGGGGTCGACCCGTCTGCCGCCATGCTTGGTGTCGCCAGACAACGACACGATGCTGCGCTCGTCAGTTGGGTTCATGGCGAGGCCGCAACGCTCGAGCCCGCCACCGCGGATCTCGCTGTGATGACCGGGCACGTCGCCCAGGTGTTTCTTAGCGACCACGAATGGTCGGTGACCGTCCGGAATCTATGGGAGGCGATCAGACCGGGGGGACACCTCGCGTTCGAGAGCCGCAATCCTGAGGCTGCGGCCTGGACCGCGTGGAATAAGGACGAGTCGCGCAGCACGTTCACCACGAGGGCGGGTGAGAGTTTCGAGTCCTGGGTCGACGTGACGAGCATCGACCCGGGACTCGTCGCCTTCGACGGGCACACCGTGTTTACGGCCACCGGCGAGCACCTCGTCTCGGCGAGCACCCTGCGGTTCCGGACGCGCGACGAACTCCAGGCATCCTTGTCCGACGCTGGCTTCGAGGTCCGGGTCGTGTATGGGGACTGGCACCGCGGCCCGGCGACGTCGCAGAGCGCCGAGCTGATCGTAGTGGCGCGACGGCCCTGACGGGGGCCCTTCAGTCCGCGGCGTGCAGAACCAGCACCAGCGCCTGACCGGGGGCGAGCACCGGCATCGACAACCCGACCTCGGTGAGAACACCGCCAGCCACCACGAGCCCGTCACCCCGCGCCGGTGCCAGCCACGCTGGCTCGGCGCCCTGCACGGTCTTGGGCTCGGCGATCCCCGCGGGAAGCTGCACGCGGTAGCGACGGGCAGGGTCCAGACCGGGCAGCGGGCGCTGACCCGGGCGAATCGACGGGCCGGTGCTGAGCTGCACGAAGGCGAACACCGCCGCGGCAGCGTCGGGGGCCACCACCCCGTGCAGCCGCTCACCGGCCACGTCGCAGTCCGCGCGCACCACGTCCCCGGTGTGCAGAAGCGGGCGCAACTGCTTGTACAGCTCGATCCACGACCGCAGCGTGGTGAGCTCACCCTCGGTGCAGGTGGTGATGTCCCACTCCAGCCCGGCATGACCGAACAGCGCAGTGGCACAACGCATTCCGAGGTCCACGTGCCGGTGGGTGGTGTGCGCCACCGGCGGCCCGACGTGCGCCCCGATCAGCTCCGGGGGCAGCAACAGACTGGTCCACAGCTGAATGTCGGTGCGTTCCAGCGCGTCGTTGCAATCCGAGGCCCACACCCGGTGGGTGCGCTCGGCCATGCCCAGGTCCACCCGCCCCCCGCCGCTGGCGCAGGACTCCACCTCTAGGCCGGGGTGGCGGGCGAGCAACTCATCGAGCAGCTTGTACACCGCAGCGGTCTGCCGGTGCACCGCCGGATACCCGTCGCTGACCGCCTCGTGCAGGTCACGGTTGTGGTCCCACTTGAGGAAGTCGATGCCGTTGTCGGTGACCAGGGAGTCCAGCCGCGCCAGCAGGTGTTGCCACGCCGCGGGGTTAGTCAGGTCCAGCAGGTGTTGGCGGCGCCACGGGCGCACGTTCGGTGGCCCCAGTACCCAGTCGGGGTGGGCCCGGACCACGTCGGAGTCCAGGTTGACCATCTCCGGCTCCACCCACAACCCCACCTGCATGCCCAGCTCGCGCACCCGGTCGAACAACGGCGCCAGGCCCTGCGGCCAGGCCTGCTCGCTGACCACCCAGTCCCCCAGCCCCCGGCTGTCGTCGCGGCGCTCACCGAACCAGCCGTCGTCGAGCACGAAGCGTTCCACCCCGATGGATGCCGCGGTTTGCGCCAATGCCGTCAACCGGCTCAGGTCGTGGTCGAAATACACCGCTTCCCAGGTGTTCAGCACTACCGGGCGCGGGGTGCCCGGGTGCTGCGGGCGCGCCCGTAACCGCCGGTGCACCCTGCCCGACACCCCGTCCAGCCCGGCCGCGGAATAGACGAACAACACCGGTGGGCAGCGGTAGGTCTCACCGGGGGCCAACCGGACCTCGGCGGGTTCGAGCAGTTCGCCACCACCGAGCACGCTGGCGTGCCGACCCGCGCCCTCCGGAAGGTGCTCCACCAGATGCGTGTGATTGCCGCTCCACGCCACGTGCGCGCTCCACACCTCACCGCGCCGGAAGCCGAAACCATCAGTGCCGGCGCTCATCAGCAGGGTGGCGTCATGCCCGGTGCGTCCGCGACGACTGGCCCGCAGATGGGTACCGTGCTGCACCGCAAAGCGCTGCGGGGCCCGCTCGCGCACCCACCGGCCGGTCAGGTCCAGTGCAGCCACCGCCCGCTCGGGCAGCGGCATCAGCAGCTGCACGGCCACCACGGCGAGCTCGCCGACCCCCGTATTGCGCAGCGTGGCCAGTGCCGAGAACACCCCGAACGAGTCGAGCTCCAGGGTCAGCTGCACCCGCACCCCTGCGGTGTCGTCGGCGGCGGTCACGCTCACCCGGTTGCCCTGCACCTCGACCGGCTCGGTCAGCTGCAGGCGCAGCGGGGCCGAACCGGACTGCCTGCTCACCTGCACACCGGGGGTGCCGAGCCAGCCGTCGGCCTGCGACGGCAGCACGGTCAGCGGCGCCGGGTCGTCCAGCGCGCTGTGCGCGACTACCGGGCTGGTGGCCAGCTCCAGTCCGGTCGCCTCCGCGCCCAGATCGGCCCCCCAGTGCAGCACCCGGGGCAGCAGCGGACCGGCGGTGTCCAGCACCACACTCACCCCGGCGGCCCGCAAGGTGCGGACATCAGAAGCAGCGGCGGCGCTCACCCTTTCGTCGCGCCGAGAGTCAGACCGGACACGAACTGCTTCTGCAGGGCGAAGAACACGATCAGGGTGGGCAAGGCGACCAGCACCGAACCCGCCGACAGCAGGTTGTAGTCGGTGAAGAACTGACCTCGCAGGTTGTTCAGCGAGCTGGTCACCGGGAACTTGTCCCCACTCTGCAGCAGCACCGTCGCCCAGAAGAACTCGTTGTAGATCCAGGTGACCTGCAACGTGGCCAGCGCCGCCAACGGTGGCCGGCACAGCGGCAGGGTCAGCTGCCACCACTGCCGGAGCACGCTGGCCCCGTCCACGTCGGCTGCTTCGTAGAGTTCCATCGGGATGGTCTTCATGTAGTTGCTCAGCACGAAGGCGCAGAATCCGGTCTGGAACGCAACGTTGATCGCGATGAGTCCCCAGTAACTGTTCAGCAAGGTCCCGGAATCAGAGAACCAGAACGGCACCTGGATGGAGCGGAACAACCGGTAGATGGGGATCAGCAGGGCCTGCGGCGGCAGCAGGTTGGCCGCGGTGAACATGCCCAGCAGCGCCAGGTTGAACCGGTAGCTGAAGCGGGACACCACGAACGCCACCATCGAGGACAGCAGCAGCGTCAGCGCCACCGCGGGGATGGTGATGATCGCGGAATTCAAGAAATGCCGAGTGAAGTCGCCCTGCGCCCAGGCGTTGGTGAAGTTGCGCAGGGTGAAGCCGCCGATCGAGGCGTACCCGTTGACGGCGGTGTAGCTGTAGTCGCGGAAGCTGTTGTACACCGCCCACGCCACCGGAAACAGCCACACCAGCGCGACCACGATCAAGAACACGTGCAACGCCACCCGCGGCGCACGCATCCGCCGCGCCGGGCTGATCACCGCGGGTGATCGGCGCCGGCGCGGGCCGCCCGGTCCTGTACGGCAGTCATCGGTCCTCCTTCATCACCACACGCAGGTAGAGCGCGATGAACACCGAGCTGATCACCAGCATCACCGTGGCCAGGGCAGAGCCGAAGCCGACCCGGCTGGCCTCCCCCACCACGTTCTGGGTGACCAGGGTGGAGATCAGTTCCAGGCCGTTGCGGCCCTTGTTGATGATCCACACCAGGTCGAACGCCCGCAGCGACTCGATGAACGTCACCACCAACACGATGATGTTGATCGGGCGCATCACCGGGAAGACGATCTGGAAGAACGTGTTGGTCTCCGACGCCCCGTCGATGGCCGCCGCCTCCCGCAACGAAGCATCCACTGCCTTCAGGCCCGCGAGGTACAGCAGCATGATGTAGCCGACCTGGCGCCAGGACGTGGCCACCAACGCGGCCCACAGGTTGTAGCGCTGGTCACCGAACCAGTCGATCTGGCTGCCGGTGACCACGTTGAGCAGTCCCTGGTCCCGGGAGAAGATCAGCTGCCAGACGAAACCGATCAGAGCCAGGGACAGCACCACCGGCAGATACAGCGCGGTCTGGTAGATCCGCCCGCCCCGCAGTTGCTTGTCCAGCAGCACCGCCAGGAACATGCCGATCGGGGTGGCGATGAGGAACATCACCGCCAACCAGATCAGGTTGTGCCGGATCGCCGGCCAGAACGGCGGGTAGTTCGTCGCAATGTTGGTGTAGTTCTCCAGACCGACGATGTTGTTACCGCCGAGCGAACCAACCCCGTTCCAGTTGGTGAACGACAGAAACACCGACGCCAGCGCAGGCAGCCAGATCAGTCCGAGCACCACGATGCTCGGCACCACCACCATCAGGGTCACGGTCACCCGGTCGGCCACGCTGAGCCTGCGAACCTTGCGGCGCGGCGCCTTGGCGCGCGCAATCGCGGTGTCAGCCATGGATGTCCTTCCTGTGCTCGCCGTCGCGGCTGCCGGACGTGGCCATCAGGCGCCGAAGATCGTCTTCTTCTGGCTTTCGATGCTGTTCACCAGACCGTCGACGTCGTTCGGGTTGGCAATGAACGTCTGGATTGCCGGGATCATCACGGTGGAGGCGAAGTCGGGGCGGGTATCACGGTCCATGAACTGCGAGATCTGCTTGGCCCCGGCGATGAAGTCCACCGCCTTCTTCTGCAGCGCGGTGTACCCGGAGGTGTTGGCCTTGCTGCTGGTGGCGATGACGGTCGGGTCCGCCTTGACCGACACCTCTTGCGCGGCGGCAGTGGACAGGTAAGCCAGGAAGTTCTTGGCGCCGGCCTCATTCTTGGGTCGCTTGGCCATCATGAACCCGTCGATGGGGGCCTCGATCGCGTTGGAGCCGATGGTGGAATCAACCTCGGGAAACGCAAAGAAGTCGAGGTCCTCGCGGTCGGCACCGGCGGTGAATTGCTGGCCCATGAACATGCCCTGCACCAGCATCGCCGACTCCTTCTTCTGCACCGACTGTGCTGACTCCTGCCAGGTGCGGCCCAGCGAGTCCGGCTGGGATATCCCGAGCACCTTGCGCCATTCGGTGAACACCGCCTTGACCTTGGGCCCGTTCCACGCCTCTTTGCCCGCCATCAGGCTGACGTGGTAGTCGTAGCCGTTGATCCGCAGGTTGAGCTGGTCGAACGTGCCCATCGCCGGCCAGCCATCCTTGTCGGCGAAGGCCAGCGGAATCATCCCGTCCTTCTTCACCTGCGCGGCCAAGGTATAAAACTGGTCCATCGTCTTGGGCACCTGGTAGCCCTTGGCGGCGAACACGCTGGGACGGTAGAAGACCGCCCACGGGTAGGTGGTGAAGGGCACGAAGTACTGCTTGCCGTCGGTCGACGTCGACGCAGCCTTGAGTGCGTCGCTCATCCCCGAGACGTTCCCCCAGACGTCGGTGAGGTCACCAGCCAGGCCTTGGTCGGCGAAGAAGCGCATGCGGTAGCCGGAGAACCAGGTGAACACGTCGTCGGGCTGGCCTTGCAGGTAGTTGTTGATGTTTTCCTGAAAGGTGTTGTGGTCGACGACGTTGGTCGCCACGGTCACGCCGTTGCTTTGCGCCTGGTATGCGCTGACGATCTGCTCGAACGCCTTCTTCGGCACAGCGTCGGACTGGTTGGACCCCAGGGTGACGTTGCCGCTGGCCGGTGAACCGGCTGCCGCGCCACCGCTGGAACCGGAGCCGCACGCGGTGAGCGCCGCAGGCAGACCGACGAGGGCGGCCGCTCCGAGCGCACCGCGGAACAGCGAGCGACGGCTCATCGGTGACGTCGCGAAGGATGACGAGGCGAGCGCGGGGGGCACGAGGCGAGCCTGAGGCTCGGACTCGGAATTCGGTCGGGACACAACTCCTCCTGGGCGGGCTGGGCGTCGGTGTGACGGGTTTTCGGTGCCGCTGCTGCCAATCGGTGTCCCATCGCTGTCGACCGCAGAATCGACAACAACGAACACGATCAACCAGACTCGGCCTCCCTGTCCAGTGAGCCAGACCACATGTCAAGACACGATCCGACACCAGTCGATCGCACCCCGTTCACGCAGTCGAAACATCTCCGCCACCCGTCCGGCACGGCCATAGCAGGCCCAGGGCCTACCAATGGAGCGGCGCGCCCCGGTCATCGCCCGACAGCGCGCCGCAACCACCGGCGGCATTCCGCGTGGGCCCCTCACCAGGCGATGTTCGAGTGTGTTGACTTCTGCGCGAGGCGCGGCCACTGTGCACCCATGCGAACCTGGCCTTCCGACGGCGTTGCGCTTGGCGCGGACTACAACCCCGAGCAGTGGCCCGAGCAGGTCTGGGAGCAGGACGTCGCCCTCATGCGGGAGGCTGGGGTCAATTTTGCCACTGTCGGGGTGTTCTCCTGGGCCCTGCTGGAGCCGGCGGCGGGTCGCTACGAGTTCGCCTGGCTGGACCGGGTGCTCGACCTGCTGCACGCGGGCGGAATCGCTGTCGACCTGGCTACCGCCACCGCTTCGCCACCACCGTGGTTCTCCGCTGCCTACCCCCAGACGCTGCCGGTGGATCAGAACGGCGCCACCCGCTGGTACGGCTCGCGGCAGTCCTGGTGCCCCAGCTCCCCGGTGTTCACCGAACACGCCACCGCGCTCACCGAACAGCTCGCCCGGCGCTACCACGACCATCCCGCACTCGCGCTGTGGCACGTCTCCAACGAGTACGGCTGCCACAACGTGCTGTGCTACTGCGATACCTGCGCTGCCGGGTTCCGCGAGTGGTTAGGTAAGCGATACGGCGACCTGGACGCGGTGAACCACGCCTGGGGCACGGCGTTCTGGAGCCAGCGCTACACCGACATCGAGCAGGTGCTGCCCCCACGGGCCAGCACCACCACCCCCAATCCCACCCAGGTGCTGGACTACCGGCGCTACACCTCCGACGCCCTGCTCGCGCAGTACCAGGCGGAGCTGGCCGTGCTGCGGGTGCACTCACCCGGGGTTCCGGTCACCACCAACTTCATGACCATGGACGGCTTTCGGCACCTGGACTACCCGTCGTGGGTGCCCTCGGTGGACGTGGTGAGCACCGACCATTACGTCACCGGGTCGTTGGCTGACCCGGAGGCGGAGCTGGCGTTCGCCGCCGACCTCACCCGGGGCCTTGCGGCGGGGGCGCCGTGGATGCTGATGGAGCACAGCAGCAGCGCGGTGAACTGGCAGCCGGTCAACCGCGCGAAGCTTCCCGGGCAGCTGTTGCGGCACAGCCTGACCCACGTCGCAAGGGGCGCGGATACGCTGGGCTTCTTCCAGTGGCGCCAGTCCCGGTCCGGGGCGGAGAAGTTCCACTCGGCGTTGTTGCCGCACGCCGGCACCGACACCAAGATCTGGCGCGACGTGCTGGCCCTGGGGGCCGCCGCCGCCGCGCTGGGGGAGGTGGTGGGCTCCCGCGTGCAGGCCGAGGTGGCGTTGCTGTGGGATTACCAGAGCGGCTGGGCGCTGAACGCACCCTCGCACCCCAGCACCGACCTGGAGTACGGCGAGATGGCCCACGACCTGCACGCGGCGCTGCGCCGCGCGGGGGTGACCGTGGACATCCTCGGCCCACACGACGACCTATCCGGGTATCGATTGATCTTGGTGCCCACGTTGTACCTCACCGACGCCGCCACCACGGCGGCCGTAGCAGCGGCCGCAGACGCGGGCGCCCACGTCCTGGTGACGTACTTCTCCGGGGTGGTCGACGAGCACGACCACCTGCTGCCCGGCGGGTGGTCACCGCTGCTCGGCGCACTGCTCGGGGTGCGCACGGAGGAGCACCACCCGCTGTTCGCTGGCCAGCGCGTAGGCCTGGACGGGGTGCTCGCGGGCAGCGTCGGCACCCGCTGGAGCGAAGTGCTGCACGTCGCCGACGGAACGCGGGTCCTCAGTGGATATGCCGACGGAGACCTCGCCGGGCAGCCGGCGGTGACCAGGCGCTCGGTGGGCGCCGGGGCTGCGTGGTACCTGGCCACCCGGGTCGACGAAGCGGGCCTGGACATCCTGCTGTCCCGGGTTTGCGCGGACGCCGGGGTCGAGCCGGCCGCGGCCCTGGCACCCGGGGTAGAGGTGGTGCGCCGCCGCGCGGAGGGCGCATCGTGGTTATTCGTGATCAACCATTCCGACACCGAGGCCGTCCTGGATCGGGCTGGTCACGAGCTGCTCACCGATCGCGACGTCCGGACCCTGACCGTGCCCGCCGGTGGTGTGGCCGTGCTGCGGGAGGATTGAGCACATGCTCGCCCGTCAGCGCCAAGAACGCATCCTGGACGTAGTCCGTACCGATGGCGGCGCCAGGGTCTCCGAGCTGATCGAGCTACTCGGGGTGTCGGACATGACCGTGCGCCGCGACCTGGAAGCCCTGGCTACCCGAGGCCTGGTGGCCCGGGTGCACGGCGGGGCCACCGAGGTCGCGACACGCAGCACCTACGAGCCGGGCTTCACGGTCAAGTCGTCGTTGCAGAGTGCGGAAAAGGCCGCCATCGCCCGGTCGGCCGCTGCCCTCGTCGAGCCCGGCTCGGCGGTGGCGCTCTCGGCAGGCACCACCACCTTCGCGCTGGCCCGCGAGCTGTGCGCGGTGCCGGAGCTGACCGTGGTGACCAACTCGGTCCCCGTCGCGCAGCTGCTGCACGAAACCGGCCGCCGCGACCTGACCATCGTGCTGACCGGCGGGGTGCGCACCCCGTCGGACGCCCTAGTGGGTCCGGTGTCGGTGGCCGCATTGCGCACCCTGCACACCGACTGGTTGTTCCTGGGGGTGCACGGCCTCGACGCTCATGCCGGCCTGACCACCCCTAACCTGGCGGAGGCGGAAACCAACCGTGCGCTGGTGTCCTGCGCCAGGCAACTGGTGGTGCTGGCTGACAGCACCAAGTGGAATGTCGTGGGGCTGAGCACGATTGCTCGCCTGGACGAGGTGGACGTGCTGGTCACCGACGACGGGCTGGGCCACCCGGCGCGGGCGGTGCTCGCCGCCGAGGTGGGTCGGCTCGTGGTGACCAGCACCGACGAGAGCCCGGTCGAGCTCCTGGGCGCCCGGTGACCGCCACCGAACGCTCCGCCGGGCTGGACAGTGCCGGGGTTCGCGTTACGCACCGAACCCTCGCCGACGGCCGCGACATCCGTTACTTCGACGACGCCGGACACCACCTGCCGCGCACCGCGATCGACCGTCGCGACCTCGGCGGCGCCGCCGAGGCCGGCTCCATGCGCTGGGACGCGCTGACCGGCGAGTGGATCACCATCGCCGCACACCGGATGACCCGCACCCACCTGCCGTCGCTGGCGGACTGCCCGCTGTGCCCCACCCGTTCCGACACCCAGCCCACCGAGATACCCGAGCCGGACTACGACGTGGTGGTCTTCGACAACCGGTTCCCCAGCTTCTCCGCCGGGGCCGAGCTGCCCGCAGGTGCGGATCGCCTCGTGGTGGCCGACCGTCCCGCCATCGGGCGCTGCGAGGTGATCTGTTTCTCCAGCGACCACTCGGCGTCGGTGGCGGCACTGACCCGACGTCGGATGCGCACGGTGGTCACCGCCTGGGCGCAGCGCACCGCGGAGCTGTCCGCCCAGCCGGGCGTCGAGCAGGTGTTCTGCTTCGAAAACCGCGGCGAGGAGATCGGGGTGACGCTGGCGCACCCGCACGGGCAGATCTACGCCTACCCCTATGTGACACCTCGCACGGAGGCGCTGCTGGCCCAGGCCCGACGCCACGCCCGACGCACCGGCGCCAACCTGCTGGCTGACGTGCTGCACGCCGAGCAGCGGGCCGGTACCCGGATGGTGCTCGCCGGGGACTACTGGAGCGCCTACGTACCCACCGCGGCCCGCTGGCCGGTGGAAGTGCACCTGGCGCCGCACCGCGACGTACCCGACCTTGCCGCGCTGAACCCCGCCGAGCTCGCCGAACTCGCCGACGTCTACCAGGAGCTGCTGCGGCGGGTGGACCGTTTCTTTCCCGGGGTGAGCCGGGTGCCCTACATCGCGGGTTGGCACCAGGCCCCGGTGGGTGCGGGCCGCGAGCTGGCCAGGCTGCACCTGCAGGTGTTCTCGGTGCTGCGCGCGCCAGACAAGCTGAAGTACCTGGCCGGTTCGGAGTCCGGGATGGGCGCCTGGGTCAACGACGCCAGCCCGGAAGCGATCGCCGCCAGGTTGCGGGAGGTCGCGTCGTGACCGCGGTAGCGACCAGCTCGTTCCGACAACCGGCGGACCTGACCGACCGAGCGGGTGCGGACTTCGCCAGCGCATTCGGTCGCGAGCCCGACGGGGTGTGGGCCGCCCCGGGCCGGGTGAACCTGATTGGCGAGCACACCGACTACAACGGCGGACTGTGCCTGCCAGTCGCGCTGGCCCACCGCACTTATGTGGCCCTGGCCACCCGCGCCGACGACGGGGTCCGGGTGCGCAGCCGCCAGCGCGACCAGGTGTGGCGCGGACGGGTGGGTGAGGTCGGGTCGGGGTGGACGGCCTATGTGACAGGGGTGTTGTGGGCGCTGCGTGCGGCGGGCGTGCCGGTCAGCGGGGTCGACGTGCACATCGACTCGGCGGTCCCGGTCGGCGCCGGGTTGTCCAGCTCGGCAGCGCTGACCTGCGCCGTCGCCGTGGCCGTCGCCGAACGCAGCGGCACGAACCTGAGCAGGACCGAGCTGGCCGCGTCGTGCGTCCGCGCCGAGAACGAGGCGGTCGGCGCCCCTACCGGCGGCATGGACCAGACCGTGGCGCTGCTCGCCCGTGCAGGTTCCGCGTTGTTGCTGGATTGCCGCGACTGGAGCACCGAGCACCTGCAGTTGGATCCGGCTGCGGCGGGGCTGCAACTGCTGGTCATCGATACCCGGGCGGCGCACAGCCTGGCCGACGGTCAGTACGCCCAACGGCGAGCCGACTGCGAGGCGGCCGCCGCCTCGCTGGGGGTATCCAGCCTGCGCGAGATCGTCGAAGCGGACCTGCGGCAGCTCACCGACCCCCGATTGCTCGCCAGGGCCCGGCACGTGGTCACCGAGATCGCCCGGGTGCGCGAGGTGGCTGCGCTGCTGCGCACCGGCCGCCTGGGGGAGACGGGACCATTGCTGGACGCCTCGCACACCTCGCTGCGCGAGGACTTCGCGGTGTCGTGCCTGGAGTTGGACATCGCCGTGGGCGCGGCGCGCGAGGCCGGGGCGTTGGGCGCCCGGATGACTGGCGGTGGGTTCGGTGGGTCGGTGCTCGCCCTCATCCGGGCAGGCACGGCCGGTGCAGTCGCGCACACGGTCGCGCAGGCCTTTGCGTCCCGCCGACTGGTGGCGCCAGCATTCTTGCTGGCGGAGCCATCTGATGGAGCTACCCGGATGCGCTGACGGGCTCGGGTCCGGCGCGGCGGCCGTGGGCAGCTGAGGTGCTACCTCAGCTGCCACGCCCGTTCGCCGCTGGCTGGGACTACTTGAAGATGTCCTTGACCTTCTCGCCCGCCTGCTTGACGTTGCCGCTGGCCTGGTCCTTGCGACCTTCCGCCTGCAACTGCTCGTCACCGGTGGCCTCGCCGGTCTTCTCCTTGGCGTGCCCGGTCAGCTCCTCGACCTTGTTCTTCGCCTTGTCAATGCCGCTCATGGTGCTCCTCCTCATCTGGGCACCTCGGGCGCCCACGTCGCGGTTGGTACTACCCGACCCATAGTGCACCGGTGCTCGGCGGGGCGCGGAACGAACCCGCCGAGTAGCGGGCTACCGGGTCAGGTGCGCGAGTGCGGCGACGAAGTCATCGAGGTCGGAGAGGTCGGCGAGGCGCGCAACCACCACGGCATCGTCCACATCGATGTAGTCGTGCACCAGGATGTTGCGGAACCCGACTGCCTGGCGCACCCGACCCGCCAGGTCAGCGTCGAGCACCCGGTGCTCGGCAAGCAGGATCATCACGTGCCCGTTGTCCCGCGGCGGTCCCCATCCCTGAGCTGCGCAGACGTGCTGGCCTGCGTCGACGCACGCCTCGATCGCCGTCACGTAGGTGTACTTCACCCCGCGTAACCACATCGGGTCCGCACGCCGTTGCTCGTCCGCACCCGCTTCGACCCGCAGGAAGGAAAGGTCGTCGGTTACCGCCCGGAGCAACCGCAATAGCCGCACCTCATCGACCACGACGCAGGCCCTCGGCGAACTCGCGATGCGCCCGGAGCATCCGTGGCTGCTCGTCGAAGTAGATCTTTCGGGTGGTGGCTACCCAGTGCACCCGTGCTGGCGGGTCGTCGTCGAAGATCAACAATCCGTCTACGGCCACCCGGCCCGCCAGCTCCAGCGGTGCCCCATTCAGTACCAACAGATCAACCCCGTAGGGCAGGTCCACCTCGTATTGCTGCGGGGCGCCACCGCGCCACCAGGCCGCCACGTCGACATCGGAGCCCGGACGATGAGTGCCCGCAGCCCGGCTGCCGTGCAGGAAACCGAACAACGCCCCAGACTTGCGCAACACCGCGACCACCTCGTCGCGGAGTCCGGCGTCCATGGGCGCGAGCATAGGTCAGCCCCGGCGGCGGCGGGCGATCTCGGCGAGCACCACCCCGGTGGCCACCGAAGCGTTGAGGCTCTCCACGGGGCCGGCCATCGGAATGCTCAGGGTGGTGTCGCAGGCTTCGCGCACCAACCGGGACAGGCCCTTGCCCTCCGAACCCACCACGACCACCAACGGGTCGCCGGCGCAGTCCAAGTCGTCCAAGCTGGTCTCGCCGGCGGCGTCCAGACCCACCACGGTAATGCCCTTTCCCGCCCAGTCCTTCAGGGTGCGGGTCAGGTTGGTGGCGCGGGCGACGGGCAGCCGGGCCGCGGTCCCGGCGCTGGTCCGCCAGGCGACGGCGGTCACCGATGCGCTGCGACGTTGCGGGATCAGCACCCCGTGCCCCCCGAACGCCGCCACCGAGCGGATCACCGCACCGAGGTTGCGCGGGTCGGTGATGTTGTCCATCGCCACCAGCAGCGGCGGCGCCGCCGTACCTCCGGCCCGCGACCGGGACAACAGGTCGTCGGGGTGGGCGTAGGCGTAGGGCGGCACCTGCAACGCGACACCCTGATGTAAACCGTTGCGGCTGAGGCGGTCCAGGTCGGTGCGCGGCACCTCCAGGATCGCTATACCGTGCTCGGAGGCGTACTGGATGCTTTCGGTCAGCCGTTCGTCGGTCTCCGTGCCCACCGCGATGTACAGCGCCGTGGCCGGCACCCCGGCCCGCAGGCACTCCACCACCGGGTTGCGCCCGAGCACGGTCTCCGGGCCGTCCACCGGCTTGCCGGCCGGCCGAGCTCGGCTGTCATGGCCGGGCCTGCCCTGGGCGCCCGTGCGGCCCTGGACCGTGGCTGCCGCAGCGGCGGAGCGCGCCCGCTTGGCAGCCGGATGTTTGGTCCGCGCCTCGGCCGGCGGGGTTGCCCCCCGCGGCTCCAACCCCCGCCGTCGTTGCCCACCGGAGCCGACAGCCGCGCCCTTCTTCGCGCCACCCTTGCGGACGGCCCCTCGCCTACTGGAGTTGCCGGCCATCGGGTATCCCGTCATCGGTCGTGACGGTCCATTGCGGACCGTCCACTGTGTCAGTCAACTGGATCCCAGCAGAGGCCAGCAGCTCCCGCACGGAATCGGCAGTACCATAGTCACCCTCTGCACGCGCGGACTGACGTTCCTGCAGCTTGTCCGCGACCAGCACCGACAGCGCGCGACTGACAGCGGGACTGCGCCCGGCCCGGTCCCACGGCTCCTCGTGCGGGTCGAGTCCGAGCACGTGCAGCATGGCCCGGACACTGCTCGCGGCGCCGAGCGCCCCGGCGTGGTCACCGGCCTCCAGCGCGGTGTTGCCCTCCCGCACGCAACCGTGCACGGCGGCCAACGCGGCTGGTACGCCCAGGTCGTCGTCCATCGCTGCGGTGAACTCAGCGCAGAGCACGGTGCGCCCGACCGGACCGACCCGGTCGTTGACCCGCTGCACGAATGACTCACAGCGCCGGTACGCCGCCGCGGCGTCGGCCAGCGCCGCCTCGGAGAACTCGATGGTGGACCGGTAGTGGGCGGCGACGAGGTAGTACCGCAGTTCCTGCGGGCGCACCCGCTCGAGCACCGCGGGCACCGAAAGCACGTTGCCCAGCGACTTCGACATCTTCTCCCCGCCCAGGCTCACCCAGCCGTTGTGCAACCAGAACTGGGCGAAGCCGTCCCCGGCGGCGCGGCTCTGCGCCAACTCGTTCTCGTGGTGCGGGAACACCAAATCCATTCCCCCGCAATGAATGTCGAACTCCGCACCCAGGTAGGCCTGCGCCATCGCCGAGCACTCCAGGTGCCACCCAGGCCGGCCCCGGCCCCACGGCGTCGGCCAGGACGGCTCGCCCGGTTTCGCGGCCTTCCACAGGGTGAAATCGCGTGGGTCGCGTTTGCCGGTTGCCGTGATCTCCCCCTGCTGCACGTCCTCGAGCCGCTGCCCGGACAGGGCGCCGTAACCGGGGTAGCTACCGACGTCGAAGTACACGTCCCCGTCGGCGGGGTAGGCGTGGCCGGCGTCGACTAGCCGTGCCATCAGCTCGATCATCTGGGTGACGTGCCCGGTAGCCCGTGGCTCCGCCGACGGTGCGAGCACCCCCAGCGCGGTGTAGGCGTCGGAGAAGGCCCGCTCGTGGGTGGCGGCCCACTCCCACCAGGGACGGCCGGCCGCGGCGGATTTCGTCAGGATCTTGTCGTCGATGTCGGTCACGTTACGCACGAACAGCACGTCCGAGCCGGTGGCAGCGAGCCAGCGGCGCAGTACGTCGAACGCGACGCCACTGCGCAGGTGACCGATGTGCGGGATGCCTTGCACAGTGGCTCCGCACAGGTAGATCGACACCCGCCCCGCCACGAGCGGCTGAAAGGGCCGCAGGCTCCGGGTTGCGGTGTCGTACAGGTGCAAGGCCACGACTGACCAGTCTAGCGGCCGCAACTCCCCCCCACCCCCGGCGAAAAGGTTCCGAATCGCCCGCGGCGCCGAGGGGGGCCGGCGGAACGCGCCTCAGGGCAGCGCAATCAGCAGCGCGGTAGCGATGGCTGCCAGCCCTTCACCCCGTCCGGTGAGCCCGAGCCCGTCGGTGGTGGTCGCCGACACCGCAACCGGCCCGCCCACTGCGGCGCTGAGCACCTGCTGCGCCTGCTCTCGTCGTGGCCCGATCCGTGGGGCGTTGCCGATCACCTGCACCGCGGCGTTACCGACCCGCCAACCCGCGTCCGCCACCAGCCGCCGCACCTCGTCGAGCAGCTGGACGCCGCTGGCTCCGGACCAGCGCGGGCTGTCCGTGCCGAACACCGAACCCAGGTCGCCCAAACCCGCCGCGGACAGCAGTGCGTCGCAGAGCGCGTGCGCGGCGACGTCCCCGTCGGAGTGTCCGGCGCACCCGGGCACCCCGTCGAACAACAGCCCCGCCACCCAGCACGGTCGGCCCGCCTGCACGGGGTGCACATCGGTGCCGATCCCCACCCTCATCGCGCCCGCGCGAGTAGAGCCTGCGCCATGGCGAGATCGGTCGGAGTGGTGATCTTGAACGCCATGGGGTGCCCGGGCACGGTATGTACCGGCACCCCGGCGCGTTCGACCAGCCCGGCGTCGTCGGTGGCGTCGAGTTCACCTGTGTACGCCGCATCCAGCACCGCGACGGTAAAGCCTTGCGGGGTCTGGGCCGCCCGCAGGCCTTCGCGGTCGGGGGTCGAGGTGATCACTCCGCTGGCATCGACGCACTTGATGGTGTCGGTCACCGCCAGCACCGGCACCACCGCGACCGCGCCCGACAGCAACTCCTGCACCACCGAGACGACCAGCCCGGCCGGGGTGAAGGCACGCGCTGCGTCGTGCACGAGGACGAATTGAGCTTGCGGAGCCAGTCGATGGAGCACGTCCAACCCGGCGCGAACCGAATCCGAGCGGTACACCCCACCGGCTACCGCCACGACGCCAGCCGGTACCAGCTGACGAGCCGCCGCCAGCAGCTGCATGGGCACCACCACGACGACCAGGTCCACCACCCCCGAGACGAGCAGACCGTCAACGCAACGCCGCAGCAGCGACGTTCCACCGACCTCGACAAATGCTTTGGGGGTGCCGACACCCAACCGGACGCCGCGCCCGGCGGCTGGCACCACCGCCACGGTCCGCACCGCAGCGGCTGGCGCGTTCACCATCGGCGAACAGTCCCGCTCAGGATGCTGCGGCAAGAACCTCGCCGAGGATGGACGTCGCCTTGGCGTCGTCGGTGCCCTCAGCCAAGGCGAGCTCGCCGACGAGTATCTGCCTCGCCTTGGCCAGCATCCGCTTCTCCCCGGCCGACAGCCCGCGGTCCTGCTCGCGACGCCACAGGTCGCGCACGACCTCGGCCACCTTGTTCACGTCGCCGGAGGCCAGCTTCTCCAGGTTCGCCTTGTACCGGCGCGACCAGTTGGTCGGCTCCTCGGTGTGGGGGGCACGCAACACCTGGAACACCTTGTCCAGACCCTCGCGTCCGACCACGTCGCGGACACCGACGTACTCGGCGTTCGCCGACGGCACCTTGACCGTGAGATCACCCTGGGCGACCTTCAGGACCAGGTACTCCTTCTCCTCGCCCTTGATGGTGCGCGTCTCTATCGCCTCGATCAGCGCGGCCCCGTGGTGGGGGTAGACAACCGTTTCTCCGACCTTGAAGATCATGTGATTCCAGCCCCTTTCGCTGTGCCCATCCTAACACGGTCTTGACCATGGCTTCCACCGTCGTCGCAGGTCAGAGGGCTGCTTGCCGACCACCAGGGCTTGACAAGCGGACCCGAACGTGAATGGCGCACCCGGGCGGGTTGCGCATCGGGCTCAGCCACTAGTCTCAGCGGCACCGTGCGCACCGTCTGGGAGGACGCAGAAGTGACCTTGGCGAGATGTTTCCGCACCCTGGGTGATCGCCAGTCGGTACGACGTGTCCTGAAGGCCATGGCAGCCGGCACCGCGGCGGTCCTGGTGGCCGGCTGCGGAGCCGGTCAGATCGGCACCATCGGCAGCCAGGTGGCCGCGGTGAACGGTGCGCAAGGCACCGCGGGTGTAGTGGCCGTCCGTGACGTCCGGGTGCAGTTCCCCACGAGCGCAGAGGCTTCGTCGTACCCAGCTGGGGCCAACGCCCCGTTGCTGTTCACCATCGCTAACAGTGGGACTGCGGCAGACGAGCTGATCTCGGTGAGCACCCCGGCCGCCACCCAGGTGAACGTCCAAGGCTCCCGAACTCTGCCCGGCGGCACCGCCCTGGTGTCCGGCCCCAGCACCGTCGCGCCCAGCAGCACCGACGCGCCCAGCAGCACAGCCGGGGCCACCCCTGGGCGGCTCACCGCCGAGCTCAGCAACCTCACTCAGGACGTGAAACCCGGGCTGACCATCGCGGTGACCTTCACCTTCGCCAAAGCCGGGCCGATCACCGTTCCCGTGCCCGTCGGCGCGCCGGAGCCCGGCGCGCCGTAGCCAGCCGGGACCGGGGAACTGTCGGGGCGCCGGCCTAACCTGCCCCGGTGGCTAAACCCAGGATTGATCTTCGCTGTTCGGCATGTCAGCACCTGGTGAGCAAATGGGTGGGCCGGTGCCCGGAGTGTGGACAGTGGGGCTCGGTGAACGAGGTCGCGCGACTGAGCGCGGTCAGCGCCGGGGGACGGGCGCGGCCAGCCGGGTCGCTGCCGACCACCCCCGCCGAGCCGCTGACCAGGGTGGACGCCAAGGTCACTCGGCTGCGCCGGACGGGGATCGCCGAGCTGGACAGGGTGCTCGGCGGTGGCATCATTCCTGGCGCTGTGGTGCTGCTTGCCGGTGAGCCCGGGGTCGGCAAGTCCACCCTGCTGCTGGAGGTGGTCTCGCAGTGGGCGCGCCGCGGTGGCACCGCGCTGTACCTGACCGGCGAGGAGTCCGCCGGCCAGGTACGCCTGCGCGCAGAACGCACCGGGGCGGTGCACGAGCAGGTGTGGCTGGCCGCGGAGAACGACCTGGCCACCCTGCTTGCTCACGTGGAGCAGGTGGCGCCGGACCTGTTGGTGGTGGATTCGGTGCAAACGGTGCTGGCCGCGGACGTGGACGGGGTGCCCGGCGGGGTGACCCAGGTGCGCGCTGTCACCGCGGCGCTGACCTCGTTGGCCAGGGCGCGGGGGCTGGCGGTGCTGTTGGTCGGGCACGTCACCAAGGACGGCGCGGTGGCCGGGCCTCGGTCCTTGGAGCACCTGGTGGACGTGGTGCTGCACTTCGAGGGCGACAAGCATTCCACCCTGCGGATGGTGCGGGGCATCAAGAACCGCTTCGGCCCGGCCGACGAGGTCGGGTGTTTCGAGCTGCGCGAGGACGGCATCGTCGGGGTGGACGACCCGTCCGGGTTGTTCCTGCACCACCGCGGGACCGCGGTTGCCGGGACCGCCGTCACCGTGGTGGTCGAGGGCAAACGTCCCTTGCTCGGCGAGCTCCAGGCCCTGGTCGCCGGCTCCGGGCTGGCGTCGCCACGTCGCGCGGTCAGCGGGTTGGATTCGGCCAGGGTGTCCATGGTGCTGGCCGTGCTGGAGCGCCGCGGCGGGATCAAGGTCTCCGATGCCGAGGTTTACACCGCCACCGTCGGTGGCATGCGGGTCAACGAGCCGGCGGCCGATCTGGCACTGGCGCTGGCGGTCGCCTCAGCGGCGCTGGACCAGCCGCTGCCCGACGGGCTGGTGGTGCTGGGCGAAGTTGGCCTGGCCGGGGAGGTTCGTCGCGTCGGGGGCGCCGCGCGGCGGATCGCCGAGGCTGCCCGCCTTGGCTTCACCAGGGCGCTGGTCCCACCGGACTGCGGCCCGATGCCCGCCGGGGTGCGCACCACAGTGGTGCCGGACCTGGGAGCTGCGCTGCGGGTACTGCTGCGCTGACCGGCGGTGGGCACTTGGTCGTGCTGTGGTGACCTATGATGCCTGCGTCACACACCGACCCGGGGAAGGGGGCCGCTCGTGTCCCTGTCACCGGATCCCTCCTCCACGGAGCCGTTGCGAGCGACCTTGGCTCGCCTGGCGCCAGGCACCGGCCTGCGGGAGGGGCTGGAGCGGATCTTGCGCGGCCGCACGGGTGCGCTGATCGTCCTGGGCTACGACCCGCTGGTGGAGTCGATCAGTGACGGGGGTTTCTCCCTTGACGTCGCGTTCGCGCCCACCCGACTTCGCGAGCTGGCCAAGATGGACGGTGCGGTGGTGCTGTCCACCGACGCGACCCGCATCCTGCGGGCCAATGTGCAGCTGGTTCCCGAGCCCACCATTCCCACCGAGGAGTCCGGCACCCGGCACCGGACCGCCGAACGCACCGCGATCCAGACCGGTTACCCCGTGGTCTCGGTCAGCCAGTCCATGAGCATCATCAGCGTCTACGTCGACGGCACCCGCCACGTGCTCGCCGAGTCCGCCACGATCCTCTCCCGTGCCAACCAGGCGCTGGACACCCTGGAGCGGTACAAGGCCCGGTTGGACGAGGTCGCTCAACAGCTGTCCGCGTTGGAGATCGAGGACTTCGTCACCCTGCGGGACGCGATGACGGTGGTGCAGCGTTTGGAGATGGTCCGACGAATCTCTGCCGAAATCACCGGTGACGTCGTGGAGCTGGGCATCGACGGCCGGCTGCTGGCCCTGCAGCTTGACGAGTTGGCCGGCAGTACCGACACCGACCGGGAACTGGTGGTCCGCGACTATCTGCCAGACGCACCCGGCGGCGGGGCACCCGGCGGCGGGGCACCCGCCCGCATCGCCGCAGTCCTCGCCCAGCTGGACGGGTTGAGCACCGCGGACCTGCTGGACCTCACCACGGTGTCCGCCGCGTTCGGCCTGGCGGAGGGGGCCGAGATTCTGGAGCACCCGATGAGCCCGCGCGGCTACCGGCTGCTTTCCAGGGTGCCGCGCCTGCCGACCGCGGTGCTGGACCGGCTGGTCGACACCTTCGGCACCCTGCAGGCCCTGCTGGCGGCGACCGCCGACGACCTGAAGCGGGTGGACGGGGTGGGCGAGACCCGCGCCCGGTTCGTTCGCGAGGGCCTGTCCCGATTGGCCGAATCCAGCATCGTGGAGCGCTACGGCTGAGCCCCCCTCCCCGCAGCCCGGGTACGCTCAGGTCAGGCTGAACGGCACCGGCGGACTCATCAGCGGTCCGAGACCGACCACCACGGTGTAGCTGCCTGGCGCGAGCGGGGTGCGCTCGGCCTTGCAGGTGGGTTCGGATACCGTTCCAGCCCACCGGACGCTGAACACCTTCTGCTCACCGGGTGCCAGGGTGGGCGCATCGGCTGTCTTGGCTGGGAAGCAGTCATTGCTCGACCACAACCGCTTGCTGCCGTCGGCGGAGAACACCAACACCTGCTGCAACGCGGCGTCGAGGTCACGGGTGCAGGCAGTCGAGCCCGCGTTGGTGATCAGGATCCGGAACACCGGCTGGCTGCCGGCTGGGAAGGTCGGCTGGGCGGGCTGCGCGGTCAGCTTGATCGCCGTGTCCGGGCAGCCTAGCGGCGCGCCGGACGCGGGCGCGGCTGGCGCTGGAGTGGCGGTCGGAACCGACGGCGCGGTGGGTCCGGGGCTGGCCGTGGGTCCGGGGCTGGGCTGCGTCGAACTCGTCGCCGGCGCGCCTTCGCTGGAGGTGCTGGCCGCGGCGGTGCTGGCCGCGGAGGGGCTGGTTGCCGGGGCACTGGTTGCCTCGGTGGAGGTGGATAGCGCACTGCTCTGGGCGGACTGACCTGGCGCCGTTGCGCCGGTGACCATGACCGCACCCCAGATCACCACGGTCATACCCAGCACGGTCGCGGTGACCGCCGCGACCCGCCGTCGCCAGTAGATCGCCGCTGGCAGGGGACCGACCGGGTGCAACACGCTCGCGACGGTAACCGGCGGTGCCGGTCCAACCCGGCGAACCACGACGGCGTGTCGCATTTGCAGTTGTCGCAGACGCCGCAGCCCTGTTCGATCAGCAGCAGCAACACAGCACAACCGAGGTGAGGAGGCCGATGCCCGGCGTCGAGGAGTTCGTCTATCGCAACAGCCACCGGGGCGAGCGGGGGGTCAACCTCGCCGAGCTCCCCGTCGAGCCGTCGATGAGCACCAGCATCGTCACGTGCATGGACGCTCGGATGGACCTCTACGACCTGTTCGGGCTCGAACCCGGTGAGGCGCACGTCATCCGCAACGCCGGCGGGGTGGTCACCGACGACGTGATCCGCTCGCTCTCGATCAGCCAGTTCCGCCTCGGCACCACCGAGATCCTGCTGGCCCAGCACACCAAATGCGGGATGTCGATGATGCGCGACGAGGAGTTCAAGCAGGAGCTGCTGGAGTTCAGCGGGTTGACGCCCACCTGGTCGGTGGAGTCCTTTAGCGACACCGAGGCCAGTGTCCGACAGGGCATGACCCGCATCCGGCGTAGCCCCTTCCTCGTACACAGCCTGGTGCTCCGCGGCTTCGTCGTCGACCTGTCGGCCGGGGCAGCCCTGAACGAGGTGTTCTGAGCAGGTGCTCGCCGCCAAGCTCATCGAGTGGTTTCGGGGCAACGCCCGTGACTTGCCCTGGCGGCGACCGGAGTGCAGCGCGTGGGGCGTCTTGGTCAGCGAGGTGATGCTGCAGCAGACCCCGGTGGTGCGGGTGGCACCGGTATGGCAGGAATGGCTACGGCGCTGGCCACTGCCGAGCGACCTGGCCGCGGTGAGCCCAGCCGACGTGCTGCGCGCGTGGGGTCGGCTCGGCTACCCGCGCCGCGCCCTGCGCCTGCACTCCTGCGCGGGGGTGCTGACCGCCCGCCACGACAACACGGTGCCCGCCGACGTCACGCTGTTGCTCGCCCTGCCCGGGGTGGGTGCCTACACCGCTCGGGCCGTGGCGTGCTTCGCCTACGGCCAACGGGTGGCGGTGGTGGACACCAATGTGCGCCGGGTGATCGCCCGGGCTGTGCACGGCCGCGCCCGACCGGCTGGCGCGTCGAGCACCCGCGACCTGGCTGACGCGGCTATCCTGCTGCCCGCTGACGCGGCGCAGGCCGTCGTGGTCTCGGCGGCGCTGATGGAACTGGGTGCGCTGGTGTGCACGGCGCGGGCACCGCGCTGCGGGCAGTGTCCAATCCGGGTGGATTGCGCCTGGGTCCGCCAGTCAAGCCCGCCCGACACCGCGCCCCGGGGAAATCCCCAGCGTTTCGCCGGTACCGACCGGCAGGTGCGCGGATTGTTGATGGAAGTGCTCCGGAACTCGTTCGATCCGGTCGCACCGGCGCAGTTGGACCTGGTCTGGGTCAGTGACCCGCTGCAACGCGCCCGAGCCCTTGGCTCACTGCTGCGCGATGGGTTGGTGGAACAGACCACGGACGGGCTGTTCGCGCTGCCCGGTGAGGGCGCAGCGGCGCAGCGCAAGCCGCGGTAGCGATGCCCCGTCACGAGGCGGCAGTCCCACCACCCTGCACGGGATCCCTCCCCAACAACGCCACCAGCTGGTCCTGCGGATCCACCGAGTCGGTGCGCACGGGTGGGCCGAACAGCGCACCACCGGGCAGGTTGCGTCCGCGCACGTACCGCAACACGTGCAGGACGGCCTGCGGTACGACCTTGTCGGCGTCCTGCAAGCCGGCTCCGCGGGCCAGGTCCCAGGCGTGCACGGTGAGGTCGAGCAGCATCTGCTCGGCGTACTCCGCCACCGCCACGTTCCCGAACGACAGCTGCACCGTCGCCGAATCCGTCGCCTGCGCCCACGATTGCCGCGACCGACTGGCAGCGCTGTCCCAGGCCGCAACAGGGTCCTCGCCCAGCACGTCACCGTCGTAGGCGTCACCGACCTCCGCGATACCTTCCCCCGCGAGAAGCCGGGGCGCCCACAAGTGCTCGGCGGTCAGGTGATTGACCAACTCCCGCACCGACCACTGCGAGCACGGCGTCGTGGACTGCCACGCGTCGTCGGGGACCCGGTGCACCAGCTCGCTGAACCGGTTGAACGCCCGCTGCAGTTGCTCACGGGCCGGGACGTCGGCGTCGTCATCGACTGTTGTCATGCCGCCTGATTACCGCAGATCACCGGTCCACGCAGAACGACGCCGCACCCCGGGGGTGCGGCGTCGTCGACTGCTCGCTCGGGCAGATCACTCCCGACCGATGTCGGATCCACCTTCCCCGGCCTTGGACAACTCGACCGGCGGCAGGTCGGGGACAACACTGGGCTTGGTCTCGCCGCGGAAGGTGAATTTGGCGTCTTCCCCGGCCCCTTCACCGTCCCAACCCTCGACGTCCACCAGCACGATCTGACCGGGCTGCAGCTCGCCGAAGAGGATCTTCTCCGACATCTGGTCCTCGATCTCACGCTGAATGGTGCGCCGCAGCGGCCGAGCTCCGAGCACCGGGTCGAAGCCCCGCTTGGCCAGCAACTGCTTGGCGTTGTGGGTGACCTCCAACGCCATGTCCTTGTTCTTCAACGCCGACTCCACGCGCGTCAGCATGAAGTCCACCATCTGCACGATCTCATCGGAAGTCAGCTGGTGGAACACCACGATGTCGTCGATGCGGTTGAGGAACTCCGGGCGGAAGTGCTTCTTCAGCTCGTCGTTGACCTTCTGCTTCATCCGGTCGTAGTTGGAATCGGCGCCGGCGCCGTTGGTGAAGCCCAACCCGACAGCTTTGGAGATGTCGGCGGTACCCAGGTTGGAGGTGAAGATGAGCACGGTGTTCTTGAAGTCCACCGTACGACCTTGACCGTCGGTGAGCCGACCGTCTTCCAATACCTGCAGCAGGGTGTTGTAAATCTCCTGGTGCGCCTTCTCGATCTCGTCGAAGAGCACCACGCTGAACGGTTTGCGGCGCACCTTCTCGGTGAGCTGGCCACCCTCCTCATATCCCACGTATCCGGGGGGCGCCCCAAACAACCGGGATGCGGTGAACCGGTCGTGGAATTCGCCCATGTCGATCTGGATGAGCGCATCGTCGTCACCGAACAGGAAGTTCGCCAGTGCCTTGCTCAGCTCGGTCTTGCCGACCCCGGACGGACCGGCGAAGATGAACGACCCGGACGGGCGCTTGGGGTCCTTCAACCCGGCCCTGGTGCGGCGGATGGCCTTGGAGACCGACTTGACCGCCTCGTGCTGGCCGATGATCCGCTTGTGGATCTCGTCTTCCATGCGCAGCAGCCGGGTCGTCTCCTCCTCGGTCAGCTTGAACACCGGGATGCCGGTCCAGTTGCCCAGGATCTCGGCAATCTGCTCGTCGTCGACCTCCGCCACGACGTCGAGGTCCCCGGAGCGCCACTGCTTCTCCCGCTCGCCGCGCTGGCTGAGCAGCTGCTTCTCGGTATCGCGCAGGCTGGCGGCCTTCTCGAAGTCCTGCGCGTCGATCGCCGACTCCTTCTCCCGCCGCGCGGTGGCGATCTTCTCGTCGAACTCCCGCAGATCCGGCGGCGCCGTCATCCGGCGGATCCGCATCCGCGCGCCTGCCTCGTCGATCAGGTCGATCGCCTTGTCCGGCAGGAACCGGTCAGAGATGTAGCGGTCGGCCAGGGTGGCTGCCGCCACCAGGGCACCGTCGGTGATGGACACCCGGTGGTGCGCCTCGTAGCGGTCCCGCAGACCCTTGAGGATCTCGATGGTGTGCTCGACGCTGGGCTCACCGACCTGCACCGGCTGGAAACGGCGCTCCAGCGCGGCGTCCTTCTCCACGTACTTGCGGTACTCGTCCAGCGTGGTCGCACCGATGGTCTGCAGCTCGCCGCGGGCCAGCATCGGCTTGAGGATGCTCGCCGCGTCAATCGCACCCTCGGCGGCACCCGCACCCACCAGGGTGTGGATTTCGTCAATGAACAAGATGATGTCCCCGCGGGTGCGGATCTCCTTGAGCACCTTCTTCAGGCGCTCCTCGAAGTCACCGCGGTAGCGGCTGCCGGCCACCAACGACCCGAGGTCCAACGTGTAGAGCTGCTTGTCCTTCAGCGTCTCGGGGACCTCACCGCGCACGATCGCCTGGGCCAAGCCTTCGACGACGGCGGTCTTGCCGACCCCGGGCTCGCCGATCAGCGCCGGGTTGTTCTTGGTGCGCCGGCTCAGCACCTGCATCACCCGCTCGATCTCCTTCTCGCGCCCGATCACCGGGTCGAGTTTGGATTCGCGCGCGGCCTGGGTGAGGTTGCGGCCGAACTGATCGAGCACCAGCGACGTCGACGGGGTGGCATCGCTGCGACCCCCGGTGCTCGCCTCGGCCGGCTCCTTGCCCTGGTACCCGGACAGCAACTGAATGACTTGCTGGCGCACCCGGTTCAGGTCCGCGCCCAGCTTGACCAGCACCTGGGCGGCGACACCCTCGCCCTCACGGATGAGGCCCAGCAGAATGTGCTCGGTGCCGATGTAGTTGTGCCCCAGTTGCAGAGCCTCGCGCAGGCTCAGCTCCAGCACCTTTTTCGCGCGCGGAGTGAAGGGGATGTGCCCGGACGGGGCCTGCTGACCCTGACCGATGATCTCCTCCACCTGGCTGCGCACCCCCTCCAGGGAGATGCCAAGGGACTCCAGCGACTTCGCTGCTACCCCCTCACCCTCGTGGATGAGGCCCAGCAGAATGTGCTCGGTGCCGATGTAGTTGTGGTTGAGCATTCTGGCTTCTTCTTGGGCCAGGACGACCACGCGGCGGGCTCTGTCGGTAAATCGCTCGAACATGCTGTTCGCTCCTCACGGGGCGGGGACGTCGTTCCCGTCGTCCGCCACACACTAGTCCCGGTTCATCGACGTCATCGGGTGATCGTCATTCGGCTGTGGCTTACGACTGGTTCAACCCCTGGGGCGACCGCGGCGTTCCCGGTTGGCTACGCCGGCAGCGAACGGCGCCAGCCCCGCCCCTGACGACAGGGGCAGGGCCGACGAACCAACGGGTGAGCGCAGCTCAGTGAACTTCGTGAGCGCAGCTCAGTGAACTTCGTGAGCGCAGCTCAGTGAACTTCGTGAGCGCAGCTCAGTG
>JAABUT010000418.1_pt1 | contig 70893 bp, 58 predicted proteins | sample 5559281 | NCBI WGS metagenome assembly JAABUT01 (sample SAMN10711880, study PRJNA513359) | rock metagenome | isolation source: Antarctica rocks | place: Antarctica: Victoria Land, Ricker Hills nord | collected 2016-01-04 | reverse complement strand
CGACCGCGCCTCCCGGTCGCCGCATGGGCCACGCCGGCGCGGTCATCAGCGGCGGCAAGGACACGGCCGAGGCCAAGTTCGAAGCCATGCGCCAGGCCGGCATCCACGTCGCCGAAAGCCCGGCTGCACTGGGCAGCACAATGGTCAAGGCTCTGAGGGGTTAGCCTTCGTCGCCCTCTCCCTCCGGGAGAGGGCCGGGGTGAGGGAAGCCACAAACACGGATCTAGGCCGCATGCAAACCGGTCCTGTTCCGGGCTAGCACGGCACCTGCGGCTTCCCTCACCCCAACCCTCTCCCGGAGGGAGAGGGAGTCGGAAGCGACACTTCCCGGAGCCTTACTATTTAGGGGATTCACAAACGCTTCCGACGGACTCATGCTGCGGCCCCTGAAGACCAGGAGACAAGCCGCGTGCCACGCCCGCTGCGAACCCATCAGGCCCGGGTGGCCGCCATCGTCCAGGCCGTTGCCGCCGGAGAGGCGGAGGGCATGTCTGACATCCTGGCCGCTGTCACCCCCGGCGGCGGCAAGAGCCTGCTGCCGGTCATCGCCGCGGCGGCGCTGATCCGTGCCGGGGTGGTGGACCGGGTATGCTGGGTGGTGCCGCGCGACAGCCTGCGCCTGCAAGCGGAGGAGGCCTTCGCCGACCCAGCCTGGCGCACCGCCTTGGACCACGCCCTGTCCGTGCGCGCTGCCGGCAACGAGCCGGACCCCTGCCGCGGCCTGGCGGGCTACGTTACGACGTATCAGGGCGTCGCCGCCGCCCCGGACCTCCACCTCGCCGAGTTCTCGCGTCACCGCTACTTGCTGGTCGTGGACGAGGTGCATCATTTGCCTGCCCTGTCCGACGCCGCGCCGGACCCGCTGGCCGAACCCGGCGCCGCCGAGGCGTCGGGCTGGAGCCTAGCCTTGCAGCCGCTGCTGGAAACTGCCCGCCTGCGCCTGCTGCTGTCCGGCACGCTGGAGCGGGCGGACGGACGCGGCATCCTGTGGCTGCCCTATCGCCCTGGGCCGCGCTCGGCAACGCGGGAGGTGGACCTGCAGGCGCCGGGCTGGGCTGTCGTCGGCTACAGCCGCGCCCAGGCCCTGGCGGAGCGGGCGGTGCTGCCGGTCATGTTCGGAGCACTGGATGGCGAGGCAAGCTGGCTGGACTACGATGCCAAGCAGCCGGATGGTACGCCGACCCAGGTCGGGCCGCACCGGCTATTCAATCACTGGCCGACCGAGCAGACCCGGCCCGCGCTGTTCACTGCCCTGCGCACCGGCTTTGCCGGGCAGTTGCTGCGGGAGGCTTTCGTTGCGACCCGCGACCTACGGACCCGCCGACGTCAGGAACTGGGGGACGGCGCGCGCGGACTGGGCAAGCTGCTGGTGGTTGCACCGGACCAGGCGGCAGCCCGGCATTATCAAGAGGTGATCCGCGCCTGGGTGCCGCGGGCACAGCAGGAAACGGTGCGCCTGGCCACCAGCGACGAGCGGGACGCGCGTGAAACGCTCGCGAGCTACCGCCTGCGGGCGGAGCCGACGGTGCTGGTGACCGTGGCTATGGCCTATGAGGGCCTCGATGCGCCGGAGGTCGCGGTGGTAGCCGCGCTGACCCACATACGCAGCCGTCCCTGGCTGGAGCAGATGGTCGCCCGCGCCACGCGCATTGATCCGAATGCAGGACCATACGACTCGCAACGCGCCCTGGTGTTCCATCCTGACGACCCGCTGTTCGCCCGCTTCCGCCGTCGGGTCGAGACGGAGCAGGGGACCCTGGCCAAGCGGCCGGCGCCGCGCAAGCAGGGGCACCTGCCGCTATGGCTGCAGGACCTGCGGACCGAGCGGGACGAAGAGCGTGGCATCATGCCATTGGAGAGCAATGCGCTGGCGATGCGCTACGACCTGTTGAAGCCTGGCCCCGAGCTGACCTTGCACCCTTCCGAGCCTGACCCGCAGGGTGCGCTGCTGGAGCCGCCCAGCGTCGCCGAGCGCCGGCTGCGCGCCCGCGTGGGCGAGATGGTGGCAGCGCAGGTCGTGGAGGACGAGGGGGCGCTGCTGACCACGCGCGGGCAGGGCGGCTATCACCGTTACAACGCCGTGCTCAAGCGCGTGCTCGGCAAGAACCGCGCTGGGATGACCCTGCCGGAGTTGGAGGCGGCTATCGGGTGGCTGGAGCGCAACCGGCTCCAAGACAGCCTGCATTTGCTGGAGGGAGACTCTCGCTACGCCTGGACTGCCCGGCAGCGTGGGGAGTGGCGACCGCCGACAGGGAAGACCCGTTAACTCAAAACACCGGTTCGTGACATAAGTTGGCCGTATCCATACTTGTAGAATCCGTACGGGTCCGCCAGATTGTGCATCGCAGCATGCTGGCCTTGCCGCATGTCTGCAGGACGTTTCCTCCCTAAACTTGGCGGTGCCTTCGGGCACCGCCTCTTTTTTGCCCGAGGCGGAAACGGGTCCGATTTGCTTTCAGGCCCTCTATGATAGGGCTGGAATGAACAAAGCCGCAGAGGCTGAATCAAGTTGGTGACCGAACCGACTGCAGCGTGGCTAGTCTAAGCCTATGCCGCTTCCCGATCTTCTGGCCGTTTATTGGAGGGAGGGGAAGGCAGCTACTGTGCCCGGATGAACTCGCCGATGCGTGGCAGGATTTCGGTTCGCCACTTCCGTCCGTTGAAGATGCCGTAATGGCCTACCCCCGGCTGCATGTATTGCATCCGACGCTCCGCCGGAATGCTGCTGCACATCACTTGCGCCGCAATGGTCTGGCCCGGCGCCGAGATGTCGTCCAACTCACCCTCGACCGTCATCAGCGCGGTGTGCTGGATGGCGGACGGCACCACCAGTTCTCCGCGTACCGTCATGCGGCCGTCGGCCAGATCATGTTTTTGGAAGAAGGTCTCGACCGTTTCGAGATAGTAGCTGGCCGGCACATCCATCACCGCGAGGTACTCGTCATAGAACCGCCGGTGCGACGCAGCGCTGCTGTCGTCCCCCTGTACCAGATGGTCGAACATGCGCCGGTGCGCCTCCATGTGCCGGTCGGGGTTCATGGAGATGAACGCCGCCAGTTGCAGGAAGCCCGGATACACCCGGCGGAACGCGCCGGGGTGCCACGGCGGCACTGTCGTGACGACGTGCCGCTCGAACCAGGTGATCGGCTTTTCTTGCGCCAGCTTGGTCACGACCGTGGGGGCGCAGCGCGTGTCCACCGGGCCGCCCATCAGCGTCATGCTGTGCGGCTGCGCCGGGTCGTTCCGGGTCGCCATCAGCGATACTGCGGCGACCACGGCCGGCGCCGGCTGGCACACGGCGACGACATGCGTGTCGGGGCCAAGGTGCTGCAGGAAGCCGATCACGGTTTCCACGTAGCTGCCCAGGTCAAAATCGCCGTGCAGCAGCGGCACGATGCGGGCATCGCGCCAGTCGGTGACGTAAACCTCGAACCCGGCGTCCGTCATGTCCTGCACGGTGCCGCGCAGCAGCGTCGCATGATGCCCGCTCATGGGCGCCACCAGCAGCACGCGCGGGCCAGTGGCGCCGGGCGCCTGAAAGCGCATCAGCCGCACGAATGGCAGGTCTAGTTCCACGGTCTCGTCCAGCGGCTCCTCGGACCCGCGCTTCAGCTTGATGTTCCACTCGGGTTTGCCGCGCGGGCGCAGCACGTCGTTGGCGACATCCGCCCAGGCGACCATCGAGCGCGCACCGACGGTTAGGTAGTCAGGACCGGGGGCGGCCCGCATCACGGAGCTGGCAGCTTGCGCCCAGGCGCGTACTGGAAAAATAGCGGCGGCAGCCGCGTCATGGAGCAGATACAACATCGCACTGATGTGTCACGTTTTTGAGGCGGCGGATAGGGTGGTGCTACTCACGTTGCCGGTGGTCGGGCGCCAGCAGCGGCAGGTCCGCCTGCAGCGTGGCGGCGGCATGGCGTTTCGGCGGAGCGGCGGCGGCGCGCAGGCGTAACAGCTCGTCCAGCATGCGGTCCATGGTCTGCCAGATCGGCTCGTCGCCGACGCGCTCCTTCATGATGAGCTTATGCGCCGCGAGGGTGACGTTCAGCGTGCCGCGCGTGGTTTCCGGGCGAGGCGAGCGCATCTGCAGCAGCGCCTTCTCCACCTCCTCGTACGGCAGGGACAGGGCCTCGGCGATGGCCTCAGGCTCCGCGCCGCCGCGGCGCAGGCGGCGGGCCTGGGTCTGCTGCGCCGGCGTCAGGCCGATATGGGGACGCAGCAGCACGGTGCGGCGCGACATCTCCCCGGACCCGCTGCCCGGCGCCTTGCCCTTGAACGCTGCCATGTCTGCCCTCCCATCCGGAGCGTAGCAGCTTGGCAGGGAGGAGTCCTGCCTATGCTGCTCCCCTCTCACCTGGTCAGAGATCGCAGTCCATGATCTCGGGCATGATGGGTAGATGCGGCGGCTGCACCCTAACCAGTCCGGCACCCGCTGGATGGTTCGAAGATCGCGGCGGGCGCAGGACCTTACCCGACGACCGCCTGCGTATGCCGGGCGATCACCGCTTCCTCATCGGTCGGGATCACCCACCCCTCAACCCGGCTGCCATGCGCGCTGATCCGGGCCGTCCCGCCAGCAGCGTTGGCAGCATCGTCCAGCACCAGGCCCAGCCAGGACAACGCGCCGCACACCTTCGCGCGAACCGCCGGGTCATGCTCGCCGATGCCGGCGGTGAACACGATGCCGTCCAGGCCGCCCATGCCGGCGATCAGGCCGCCGGCACATCCCACGAGGCGGTATACGAACAGGTCAACCGCCTCCCGCGCACGCGGGTCGGCGCTGCCCGCCAAGTCCCGCATGTCGCCGCTCAGCCCGGACACGCCCAGCAAACCGGACTGGTGATAAAGCAAGTCCTCGATCTCGTCCGCCGACAGGCCGTGGGACTGCATCAGGTAAAGCACCGCGCCGGGGTCCAGGCTGCCGCAGCGCGTCGCCATCACCAGGCCGTCCAGCGCGGTAAAGCCCATCGTCGTATCCAGGCTCCGCCCATCCCGCATCGCGCACAGGCTGGCGCCGTTGCCGAGATGCGCCACCAGCACGCGCCCGGCGGCCAGGCCCGGCGCCAGCTCCCGCAGGCGACCGGCGATGAACTCATAGGACAGGCCATGGAACCCATAGCGCCGCAGCCCGGCGTCCCGCATCGCCCGCGGCAGGGCCAGCCAAGTCGCCACCTCCGGCATGGTGCTGTGGAACGCCGTGTCGAAGCACACGGCCTGCGGCAGGTCCGGCCGCGCCTTGGCCACCGCGCGTATGGCGGAGATGTTGTGCGGCTGGTGCAGGGGCGCCAAGGGAACCAGGGCCTCCAGCGCCGCAATCACCGCGTCCGTCACCCGGACCGGCGCAACGAACTCCATGCCGCCATGCACCACACGGTGCCCGGCCGCCCCGATGGCGGTTCCGTCCAGGTGGCCGCCGATCCAGTCCAGCAGGCCCGGCAAGAAATCCTCATGGGTCGTGCCGTGCAGGTCCGGCGCGTCCAGATGCTGTCCGTCTTTCCTCGCCTCCGCCTTCGGATGCGTGCCGATCCCCGACACCTGTCCGCGCAGCACCTCCCGCGCCCCATCGAACACCGAGAACTTCAGGCTGCTCGACCCGGCGTTGAGCGTCAGGACAGCACCCTCCAATTACGCCGCCCCCGGCCAGCGCCAGTCGCGTATGTCCGGCATGTCCTCCCCATGCTCGCGCACATAGGTGTGGTGCTCCTGCAGCCGGTCGCGCAGGTGCTGGGACAGGTGGGCCGCCGGGTCGCGAAGGCGCTCGACGCGCTCGATGGCGGCCAGCGCCAGATGGAAGCGGTCCAGCCGGTTCAGCACCGTCATGTCGAAGGGCGTCGTGGTGGTGCCCTCCTCGATGAAGCCATGCACGTGGAACCGCTCCGCCCGGCTGCGCCCGTGCAGCAGGCGGTGGACCAGCCAGGGGTAGCCGTGGAAGGCGAAGATCACCGGCCGGTCCGCCGTGAACATGCTGTCGAACGTGGCTTGGGACAGGCCGTGCGGATGCTCGGTGGGCGGCTGCAGCGCCATCAGGTCCACGACGTTCACGACGCGCACGGTCATGTCCGGCAGGTGGCGGCGCAGCAGGTCCACGGCGGCCATCGCCTCCATCGTCGGCACGTCGCCGGCGCAGGCCATCACCACGTCCGGGATGCCGCCCGCGTCGTTGCTGGCCCAGGACCAGATGCCGGCGCCCTGCGCGCAGTGGCGCACCGCCTCCTCCATCGTCAGCCACTGCGGCGCCGGCTGCTTGCCCGCCACGATCACGTTGACGTAGTTGCGCGACCGCAGACAATGGTCCGCCACGCTCAGCAGCGTGTTGGCGTCCGGCGGCAGGTAGATGCGGACGACGGACGCCTTCTTGTTGGCGACATGGCCGATGAAGCCGGGGTCCTGGTGGCTGAACCCGTTGTGGTCCTGCCGCCAGACATGGCTGGTCAGCAGGATGTTCAGGCTGGCGACCGGGCGCCGCCAGGGAATGCGGCTGCAGGCCTCCAGCCACTTGGCGTGCTGGTTGAACATGGAGTCCACGATGGCGATGAACGCCTCGTAGCAACTGAAGAACCCGTGCCGGCCCGTCAGCAGATAGCCCTCCAGCCAGCCTTCGCACATATGCTCGCTCAGCACCTCCATGACCCGGCCCTGCGGACCCACATGGTCGTCGGTCGGCAGCAGTTCCGCCATGCTCTCGCGGTCCGTGACCTGGAACAGGGCGTCGAGCCGGTTGCTGGCGGTCTCGTCCGGACCCATCACGCGGAACCGGTCCATGTTGGCGGCCATCACGTCGCGCAGCCAGGCTCCGAGCACACGCGTCGCCTCGCCGTCGGTCGCGCCGGGGTAGGCGACGGCGACGGCGTGCGCGCGGAAGTCCGGCAGGGTCAGGTCCCGCAGCAGAAGGCCGCCATTGGCGTGCGGGTTGCTGCCCATCCGGCGCGGGCCGGCCGGCGCGAGCGCCGTGATGGACGCGACCGGGGCGCCGTCCGCGTCGAACAGCTCCTCCGGACGGTAGCTCCGCATCCAGGTTTCAAGCTGCGCCAGCCGCTCGGGATGGGTGGCCAGCTTGTCCAGCGGCACCTGGTGAGCGCGCCAGGTGCCCTCGACCGGCAGGTTGTCCACCGACTTCGGCCCGGTCCAGCCCTTGGGAGTACGCAGGATCAGCATGGGCCAGCGCGGGCGGTCCATATCGCCGTCACGGGCGGCAGCCTGGATGGCGGCGATCTCGTCCAGGCAGGCGTCCATAGCCGCCGCCATCGCCTGGTGCATGGGGCCGGGGTCATCGCCCGACACGATGCGCGGGGCGTAGCCATAGCCGGTGAACAGCGCCAGCAGCTCCTCCTCCGGGATGCGCGCCAGCACCGTGGGGCCGGCGATCTTGTAGCCGTTCAGGTGCAGCACCGGCAGCACGACGCCGTCCCGCGCCGGGTTCAAGAACTTGTTGCTGTGCCACGAAGCCGCCAGCGCGCCGGTCTCCGCCTCGCCGTCGCCCACCACGCACAGGGCCAGCAGGTCCGGCGTATCGAACACCGCGCCGTAGGCGTGCAGCAGGGAGTAGCCGAGCTCGCCGCCCTCGTTGATGCTGCCCGGCGTGTCAGGCGACGCATGGCTCGGGATGCCGCCGGGGAAGCTGAACTGCTTGAATAGCCGGTGCATGCCGGCGCCGTCCCGGGATATGCCGGGGAAGTGCTCGGTGTAGGAGCCTTCCAGCCAGGTGTTGGCGACGACGCCCGGTCCACCGTGGCCCGGCCCAGCCACGAACAGCGCATTCAAGTCCCGCTCGCGTATCGCCCGGTTCAGGTGGACATACAAGAAGTTCAGCCCCGGCGTCGTTCCCCAATGGCCCAGAAGACGTGGCTTGATGTGCTTGATCGTCAGCGGCTCCCGCAGCAGCGGGTTGGCCATCAGGTAGATCTGACCAACCGACAGGTAGTTCGCGGCGCGCCAGTAGGCGTCCATGCCTGCCAGCTCGTCAGGCGTCAGGGCCGTGGTGCGCGGTGTCACGGTGTCCGGCATGGGAAGGCCTCCTGTGAAGCAGCAATCCTAGCCAAGACGGCGGGTAAGCATCCACCCCCGTCTTGTGACAGTCCGTCGTGTTACAGTCTGATGGTAATACCAACCGCCGAAAGTTCTGATCTGCGCCGCACTGCCAGCAACCGTCATTGCGAGGCGCGTAGCGCCGCGGCAATCCAGGGCCGCCCGCACAGTCCTTGCTGCCCCTGGATTGCCGCGCCGCGGGGGCGGCTCGCAATGACGAGAAACGTCACGGGTCAGAACTTTTGGCACCTGGTATGAGGTGCCGCGCCGCGTTCGGATCGGGGATGCTACATCGCAGCGGCCAGAGCGCGCCGCATGGCAAAGGGCCAGCCGTCAGCGCGCTAGGCGTAAGTGTGCCCGAATAGCTTGCGGCAACCCGGCGATCCCGCCAGTCTGCCGTCATGCAGACCAACTCCGCCGAGCCCGACACTGACCGCTTCCTGGCCGATCTCCACGCGCTGCGGCAGATCGGGGCGTTCAAGGCCGGGGTGCACCGCCCGACCTATTCGGCGCCGGACATGGAGTCCCGCCAGTGGCTGATGCAGCGCATGGCGGAGGCAGGGTTGGACCCGGAGATGGACGGGATCGGTAACGTGCTGGGCCGCCACCCCGGCCCCGGGCCGAAGCTGCTGTCCGGCAGCCATATCGAAAGCCAGAACGAGGCGGGGTGGCTGGACGGCGCACTGGGCGTGATGGGCGCCCTGGCCCTGGCCCGCGCCGGACTGCCGGTGGACGTCGTCGCCTTTGCGGACGAGGAAGGGCACTATGGCAGCTTCATCGGCTCGCGCTCGTTTACCGGACTGCTGGAGGAGGCGGAGATGGACCACTTGTCCAACCGCTACCACGACAAGCCGCTGCGGCAGGCGCTGGAAGAGGCGGGGCTGGCGGGACTGCCGCGGATGCGGATGGAGGCCGGGCGCTACAAGGGCTTCGTCGAGATGCACATCGAGCAGGGCACCGTGCTCGAGGGCGCCGGTGAGCAGGTCGGCGTCGTGACCGGCATCGTCGCGATCTGGCAGTATCGCATCACCATCGCTGGCCAGCAGGACCATGCCGGCGGCACCACGATGGCGGAACGTCGGGACGCCGGCCTCGCGGCAGTGCGGCTGCTGGCCGCCATTGATGCGGAGTTTCCCAGGCACTGCGGCGAGCGCACGGTCTGGACGACGGGCCGGATCACGCTGTCGCCCGGCGCGGGTTCCATCATCCCGGGCCAGGCCGAGGTGCTATTCCAGTTCCGCGACATCTCCCCGGAGGTGCTAGAACGGCTGGACGGTGTGCTGCGCCGGCTGGTGCAGGACAGCAACCGCCGCGAGCGGTGCTCCGCCGTCCTGGAGGTGATGAGCCAGTCCGCCCCGGCGCCGTGCGACCCCGCGTGGCAGGACGCACTGGCCGCCGCAGCCGAGAGCCTGGCGCCGGGCCGGTGGCGCCGGATGCCGAGCGGCGCCGGGCACGACGCCCAGTATATGGCCCGGCAGATGCCGTCCGCGATGCTGTTCGTGCCCTCCATCGGCGGCATCAGCCACCATTGGGCCGAAGACACGGCGCCGGCGGACCTGGCGATGGGCGTGCGTGTATTGGCCGAGGGTGCGCGGCGGTTCCTTGCGGATTGAAGCCGGCGGCCTTGGGCTTGAGCGCTGAGCGGCGAGTCCCGCGTAGGGCGTGTGTGGACGGCCCCAGCAGGCATCGGCTTCGCAACAACGACCGCGCTAGAGCATGTTTGGTGCAAGTGGAGACACCAAACACGCTCTAGCCTTTGTTTTGGCGAGCATTTGTCCGGCCCAAACGAAGCCGTTTGATCCGGACATGCTCTAGGCAGCGTTACCCAGCAGCCAAGGCACTCCGGACTCCTCAGCGATCTCCCGGATGGAGGCGAGCAGCTTAGGGCCGACCGGGATGCCCTCTGCCCGGCGCTGCGCCGCCGCTTTGCGCTCCGGGTCGCCCGCGACCATCACGGGCGCAGCCGGATCGGACGGGGGAGTGGCGCGCATGGCATCGCAAAGTGCGGCGACATCGGCCTCGAACGCCCCGGGGCCACGGAACAGTCCTGGATTGAGCGCCAGGAAAAAGTGTCCGATATCCAGGCCCTGGGACGCTTGCACCTGCGGCCGGTCGGTGACGAGCATCGCACCGGACAGGCAGGATCCCAGGATGTTCACCATCATTGCTAACCCGTAGCCCTTGTGGCTGCTCCCCTCCAGGCTACCGCCGAGCGAGGTCAGGTAGCCGCCCTTGCTCACTTCCAGGGGGTCGGTGGAGGGTAGTCCCTCATGTGTCAACAGCCAGCCCGGCGGCGCCGGCAGGCCCTCGTTCGCCTTGTTGCGGATGCGTCCGGCGGCAACGGTCGTCGTCGCCATGTCCAGCAGGAACGGCTTGCCAGGCCGGCCCGGCGCCGCAAACGCCCAGGGATCGGTTCCCAGCCGTGCCTGCATACCGCCAGCCGGCGCCACTTGGACGAGGCTGGCAGAAGTCGCCACCATGCCGACCATCCCAGCCTCCGCCGCCATAAGGGCATAGAACCCGCAGGCGCCAAAATGCGCGGAGCGGTGGACGGACACCACGCCGATCCCTGCCGCGCCCGCTTTGGTGATGGCAACCTCCATCGCCTGCCGCGACGGCTCGTGTCCCAGCCCGCCGCCGCCGTCTATCAGGGCGGACACCGGCGTCTCCCGCTCGATGCGAGGCTGTGCGTCCATCCGGACCCGGCCGGCCCGGTGGTGGGCATGGTAGGTCGGCACCATCGAGATCCCGTGGCTGTCTATGCCGTGCAGGTCTGCCCAGGCCATCGCCTCCGCCGTGCGTGCGGCATAGCCTGCCGGCATCCCCCAAGCGGCCAGCAGCGACTCAAGCTGCGCCAGGTGCGCATCATAGGAATGGCTCAGGGTGCGTCCTCGGCAACGAAGGGGTTGCGGAGCGTGCCGACGCCGCTGATCTCGACCTCCACGACATCGCCGGGCCGCAGGTCGGGGGACGCCCCGTCCGTGCCCATCCAGATGACGTCGCCAGGATACAGCGTAAGGTAGCGCGTCATGGTGCTGATGAAACGCTGGACCCCGAACAGCATCTCCGCCGTGCGGAAGCTGGTGCGGACGGCGCCGTTCAGCCGCACCGTCGTTACCATGGCATCCAGGTCGGCGTCTGTCTCAATAAACGGTCCCATTGGCTTAAATGTGTCGGTGTTCTTGCTGCGCCAGAACGTCCGGTCAGACGCTTGCCATGCGCGCTCGCTCACGTCATTGCCGATCGTGTAGCCCAGGACGCAACTCAGCGCGTCCGCCTCGCTCAGGTTCTTGGCCCGGCGGCCGATCACGACGGCCAGTTCTCCCTCATATTGCACCCGAGTTGCGTCGCGTGGGATGACCACAGGCTGTCCATCCGCCACCAGGGCATTGATGGCCCTGTATCCCATATCAGGCTTCGACGGGATGCTCGGCGCAATGCCGGATGCGGCCGCCATCTCATGGATATGGCCGACATAATTCAGCCCGGCTGCATAAAAGGTGCGCGGCAGGAACGGCACCTCGACCTTGATCGCCGAAAGCGGGTAGGTCCGCCCGGTCCGGTCCGGGGGGGTGTCACTCGCAAAAGCGGTAAAAGGCCCGCTGGTGGTTTCTACGACCCGGTCACCCTCGACCAGACCATACCCAGTCCGTTCCCCCGCCGTGAACCTAATCCAGCGCATCGCGTCTCCGTCCCAAAAATTAAGCAAGATCATATAGACGAATGAGACAGACATTGTTTCCTGCTTGGAAACATAGTGCTGCCTTGTTTCCACTTGCTGAGCGCCGTTGCCGCCCGGCAACGGCGTGCCACACTGCCGGGCAACGCGGCCCGAAGCCGCATGTGCAAGGGATGGACGATGTTCCGCAGACAATTCCTGGCTGCCGCCGCACCGGGCGCCGCACTGCTTGCCGCCCGTCCGGCCCTGGCCGCAGTGCCCGAAGTCCGGTTCGCCCGGCAGTTCTCGATGGGCTACCTGCAATTCAACGTCATGGAACGGCGGGGTCTGGTGGAGAAGCATGCGGCAGCACTCGGCGTGCCGGAGGTCAAGGTGTCCTGGCTGACCTTCAACGGCCCGGACGCCATGAACGGCGCGCTGATCTCGGACTCGGTGGACATCGTATCCGGCGGCATCCCTGGCCTGGTGACGCTGTGGGCGCGCACCCGCGGCACGGCGCAGGAGGTGCGCGGCATCTGTGCGCTGAGTTCCCAGCCCTGCCTGCTCAACACACGCAACCCGGCGCTGCACGGCATTGCCGACCTGACGGAGGCCGACCGCATCGCCGTCCCCACCGTGAAGGTCTCGATCCAGGCAGTTACGCTGCAGATGGCGGCAGCCAAGCTGTTTGGCCCGGCGGAGTTCGCCAGGTTCGATCCCCTGACCCTCTCCATGTCGCCGCCTGACGCCACCATCGCGCTGCTCGGCGGCAGCAATGGCGCAATTAGTTGCGCCTTCAGCGTGCCGCCGTTCCAGGAGCAGCAGTTGGAGCAGCCGGGCATCCGCACGCTGCTGAATTCGTTCGAGGTTGCGGGTCCGCACTCGTTCACCCTGGCCTGGACCAGCGCCCGGTTCCGGGAACGCAACCCGGTGCTGTATCAAGCGCTGCTGCTCGCGCTGGAGGAGGCGACGGAGATCGTCAACGCGGACCGTGTGGCCGCCGCCCGGCTGTGGATCGAGGACGCCGGGTCCAAGCTGCCCATCGAGAAGGTCGGCGCCGTCGTATCCGGCCCGCAGGTGCGTTGGACGATGACGCCGGAAAGCACGATGGCCTACGCAGGCTTCATGCGGGCGGCCGGCACGGTGCGGGCCGCGCCCGCGTCCTGGCAGGACCTGTTCTTCCCCGAGGCGCATGGACGCGGCGGGAGCTAGTGGACCGGCTGCGCCACATCGAGGTGTTCCTGGAGGTCGCACGCGCCCGCAGCTTCACCGCCGCGTCGCTGCGCCTGGGCATGTCGCGGGCGAACGTGACGAAGCAGGTGTCGGCGCTGGAGCGGCTGATGGGCGTGCAGTTGCTGAACCGCAACACGCAGCACGTCGCGCCGACGGAGGCCGGGCTGTCTCTGATGGAAGGCGGGGCACGGCTGCTCGACGGGTTCGACACGTTGGAGGCGCAGGTCCGCCGGGCGGTGTCCGATCCACGTGGGACCATACGGGTGGGGGTGCCGCCGTCATTCGGGGCGGCGCACCTCATGCCGGCGGTTGCCGCCTTCACGGTGGCGCATCCGGGTGTACGGGTATACGTGATGCTGGACCATGGGGATGCGGAGCTGGTCCGGGACGGGCTGGACCTATCGCTGCGTATCGCGGCATCGCTGCGCGACACCAGCTACATTGCCCGGCTGCTTGTGCGAGTGCCGCAGGTGCTGGTGGCGTCGCCGGATTACCTGTGCCGCCGGGGGACGCCGGCTGTTCTGGCCGACTTGGCGGAGCATGACTGCCTGGTCCATGTCCTGAAGTCGCCGTCGGCGTCCTGGTCGTTCGCCGACGCCCTGCCGGTCTCGGTGACAGGTCCGGTCAGCGCCAACTTTGGCGAACCGTTGCGTATGGCCGCGCTGCTGGGGCAGGGGATCGCGATGCATCCGACCTACATGGTGGAGGGGGACATCGCCGCGGGCCGGCTGGTGGTCGTGCTGCCGGACGCCGTGCCCGTGGGCCTGAGCATTCACGCCGTATATCCCCAGCGCAACGTGCCGGCGCGGGTGCGGGCGTTCATCGAGTTCCTGGCGGAGTGGCTGGCGCGGGAGGCGCCGTGGGGGCGGGTGGCCTGATCGCGCGTTACGCCGCCTGTGCCGCTTCTGCCGGCTGCAAAACGGCCTGCGCCGCCCAAGCCGCGTCGAACACCCGGTCCGCCATCACCTGGCACCGCTTGATCAGCCGGTGCTCATGCGGCGCGTAATCCGGCCAGGCGTTGTGGATCGTGCACAGGTCGTCCCAGATCAGCACGTCACCTGCGGTCCAGCGGTGGACGTAGCGGTATTGCGGCTGCAACTGGTGCTGGAACAGGAAGGCCAGCATCTCGTCGCTCGCGGCTTGATCCCAACCGTCAATGCGGATGGCATAGCCAGGGTTTGCATACAGCAGGCGCCGGCCAGTGATCGGGTGGGTCATCAGGACCGGATGCGACACCGGCGGCTTGCGGCGGCGCTGCTCCTCCGTCAGCGGCGCACGGCTGCTGCCGGGGCGGCGGCGCATCTCCTCCCAGAACTTGTTGAAGTCGTGGGTGGCGGTGGCGCCCTCCAGCCGGGCGAGGGCGTCGGCAGGCAGCCCGTCATAGGCGGCATACATGCTGGCAAACTCGGTGCCGCCCAGCGGCTTGCCGTCGCGGTGCGGGATGGTGATGCCATACAGCACGTTGGCGAAGGCGATCTCCGCGCTGTAGGACATGTCGGTGTGCCAGTCCTGGCCGGCGTCGGACAGGCCAATCGGCTTGCCGTCCCGCAAGATGTTGGACAGTACCATCACCTCGGGGTGGCCGGGTTCCTGGAACGTGTTGGCGACGTTGATCTCCAGGGTGCCGAAGCGCGACGCGAACGCCTTCAGGTCTGCAGCCCCGATGGACTGGCCGGGAATGCGCAGGATGCCGTATTGGCCCAGCGCGCCCAGGACCGTCGGGAACGCCGCGTCGTCCATCGGCCGCGACAGATCCAGGCCATGCACGGTCGCACCAAGCACGGAGTCATTGCGCTGTATCGTAACCATGTCCGTTGCTCCGCGCTGCCATGTAGCGACTCTACTATGCGCCGGAAAGCGGCTGCAGGTCGCGGCTATGCACAATGGAGTTTCCGATCCGCGAACACATGGAAACGCCGGGCCAAGGACCGGACCGGCGCACGAGCGTGACCGGGTTGGAGCAGGGCGACGCCTGAACGTGTAACCGGAGACGGTCCAGCTTTTACGCGGCCTTTATGCTCGGCGCGCTGGATGGGAATGGCGGCTTTACGGGGTCCGGCCGCACTTAATACGGTGTAACAATCAAGGCGTACCCATGCTCGACATCCTGCTCGCCGTGCTCGGCACCGGCGGCATCCTTCTTATGGCTGGCTACGCCGCCCTATGCGAGCGGATCTGACGCCATGCTGGATCTGATCCTCGGCGGCGCCGTGTCGGCCGGGCTATTCTTCTACCTGGTCTGGGCGCTCGTGCGTCCCGAAGACTTTTAGGACCCTGCCATGACGCTCATCGGTTGGGTGCAGTTCGTACTCACGCTCTCCCTCATCTTCCTCGCCGCCGTTCCACTGGGCGGCTATGTCGCGGCGGCGATGCAGGGTTCCCGAAACATCCTGTCCCCCATCCTCGGCCCGGTCGAACGCGGCCTGTATGCCCTATGCGGCGTTGACCCGGCGCGCGGCATGGGCTGGCGCGGCTACGCTGTTGCTCTGCTGATGCTGAACGCGCTGCACTTCCTGCTGCTGTATGCGATCCTGCGCCTGCAGTTCTATCTGCCGTTCAACCCGCAGGGCTTCAGCGGCATGTCGCCGCGCCTGGCGTTCAACACCGCCATGAGCTTCGTCACCAACACCAACTGGCAGGCCTATGCCGGCGAAACGGCGTTGAGTCACGGCGCCCAGATGTTCGGCCTGACGGTCCACAACTTCTTGTCCGCCGCCACCGGCATCGCCGCCGCCTGCGCCGTATCGCGCGCCTTTGTCGCTGGTGGTGTGCGGACGCTTGGCAACTTGTGGGCCGACGTGACCCGGGCGACGCTGTATATCCTGCTGCCGCTGGTCCTGGTCGTCGCGGCGCTCCTGCTCGCGATGGGCGTGCCGCAAACACTGGCCGCGTCCGTGGACGCGACGACGCTGGAAGGTGCCAAGCAGACCATCGCCCTCGGCCCTGTCGCATTCCAGGAGGCGATCAAGCTGCTGGGCACCAATGGCGGCGGCTTCTTCAACGCCAACTCCGCGCATCCGTTCGAAAACCCGACGGCGCTGAGCAACATGCTGGAGAACTGGTCCTTCTTGCTGCTGCCCTTCTCGCTCGCCGTCGCCTTCGGCCATATCGTCGGCGACAAGCGGCAGGGCTTTGCGCTGCTGTGGGTGATGGGGTCGCTGCTGACGGTGTTCGCGGGTCTGCACTATGCCGCAGAGTCCGCGGGCAACCCGTTGCTGACCGCCCTGGGCGTGGACCCCACGTTCGGCAACATGGAGGGCAAGGAGGTCCGCTTCGGCCTTGCCGCGACCTCGCTGTTCGCTTCTGGCACCACGGCCACCAGCACCGGCGCCGTGATCGCGATGCACGACAGCTTCACGCCGCTGGGCGGGTTCATCAACCTGTTCCTGATGCAGTTGGGTGAGATCGTGCCCGGCGGCGTCGGGTCGGGCCTGTATGGCATCCTGGTGTTCGCGCTGCTGGCGGTGTTCATCGCCGGGCTGATGGTCGGGCGCACCCCGGAATACCTGGGCAAGAAGGTGCAGGCGAGGGAGGTGAAGCTGGCGATGCTGGCGGTGCTGATCCTGCCGCTGTCCATTCTGGGCGGCACCGCCGTCAGCCTGGTGACGGAAAGCGGCGCCGGATCGCTGTCCAACGCCGGGCCGCACGGGCTGAGTCAGATGCTATATGCCTGGACCTCGGCGACGGCCAACAACGGCAGCGCATTTGCCGGCATCTCGGCTGATACGAACCTGCTGGACCTTGGGCTGGGCCTCGCCATGCTGCTGGGACGGTTCGCCTTCCTGGTGCCGGTACTGGCCATCGGCGGCAGCCTGGCGGCAAAGCCGAAGCTGCCGCCCTCCGCCGGCACTTTCCCGACGCATGGGCCGCTGTTCGTCGGGCTGTTGATCGGCGTGATCCTGATCCTGGGCGGCCTGCAGTTCCTGCCGTCCCTCTCCCTTGGCCCGTTGGCGGAGCACTTCGCCATGCTCGCCGGCAAGACGTTCTAGGACATCCCGAACCATGGCCCAGACTGCTGACACGATCGCGCTGTTCGACAGCGCGATCATCGCCCGCGCCGCGCGGGACTCGTTCGCCAAGCTCAACCCGGCGCGGCTGATCCGAAACCCTGTCATCTTCGTCACCGAGGTCGTCGCCGTGCTGGTGACGGTGCTTGCCATACGCAACGCCGGCTCCGGCCAACCCTGGACGTTCGCCGCCTCCATTGCCGCCTGGCTGTGGCTGACGGTGCTGTTCGCAACCTTTGCCGAGGCCGTGGCGGAGGGCCGCGGCCGTGCCCGGGCCGAGAGCCTGCGCCGCGCCCGGTCCGACGCGGTGGCGAAGGTGATGGCCAACGCCGCCGACCGGACCCGCACCACCGAAACCCCGGCGTCTGCGCTCCGTCGCGGCAGCATCGTGCTGGTGGAAACGGGCGACCTGATCCCCAGCGACGGCGAGATCATCGAGGGCGTCGCCAGCGTCAACGAAAGTGCCGTCACCGGCGAAAGCGCGCCCGTCATCCGCGAGGCCGGCGGCGACCGCAGCGCCGTCACCGGCGGCACCCAAGTGGTCAGCGATTGGCTGGTCGTCCGCATCACCGCCGACCCCGGCAGCACCTTCCTCGACCGCATGATCAGCCTGGTCGAGGGCGCGTCCCGCCGCAAGACGCCGAACGAGATCGCGCTCGACATCCTGCTGGCGGGCCTCACGATCATCTTCCTGATCGCGGTCGTGACCCTGGTGGGCCTGGCCAAGTATTCCGGCACCGACCTGGGCGTGCCCGTGCTGGCGGCGCTGCTGGTGACGTTGATCCCCACCACCATCGGCGGCCTGTTGTCCGCCATCGGCATTGCCGGCATGGACCGCCTGGTGCGGTTCAACGTGGTCGCCACCTCCGGCCGCGCGGTTGAGGCCGCGGGCGACGTGGACACGCTGCTGCTGGATAAGACGGGGACGATCACCTTCGGCAACCGCATGTGCGCCGGGCTGACGCCGGTGCCGGGCGTAGACGAGCGTGGTATCGCCGAGGCCGCCGCGATGGCCTCCCTTGGCGACGACACGCCCGAGGGCCGGTCCATCCTGGCCTGGGTGCGTGACCGGAACGGCCTGGCCCCGGCGATGCCCGCCGGCGGCGAGGTGATCCCCTTCACCGCCAACACCCGCGTGTCTGGCCTGGACAGCGACGGCCGGGCCTGGCGCAAGGGTGCGGTGGACTCTCTATTGAAGCTGGCTGGCGGCAACCCTCCCTCCGCCTTCACCGCCGCCGTGGACCGCATTGCCCGTGCCGGCGGCACTCCGCTCGGGGTGGCCGTGGACGGCAGCCTGATGGGCGTCATCGAGTTGAAGGACATCGTGAAGCCCGGCATACGCGACCGCTTCGCCCAGCTCCGCACGATGGGCATACGTACGGTGATGATCACCGGCGACAACAAGGTGACGGCGGCAGCGATTGCGACGGAGGCCGGGGTGGACGATTTTCTCGCCCAGGCCACGCCGCAGGATAAGCTGGACTACATACGCAAGGTGCAGGCGGAAGGGCGCCTCGTCGCCATGTGCGGCGACGGCACCAACGATGCCCCGGCGCTGGCCCAGGCCGACGTGGGCGTCGCCATGCAGACCGGCACCCAGGCGGCGCGCGAGGCCGGCAACATGGTGGACCTGGACAGCGATCCGACCAAGCTGATTGAGGTGGTGGAGATCGGCAAGCAGCTCCTCATCACCCGCGGCAGCCTGACCACGTTCAGCATCGCCAACGACGTCAGCAAGTACTTCGCCATCCTGCCGGCAATCTTCGTCGCGACCTACCCGGAGCTTGGGGTGCTGAACATCATGCGTCTGACCAGCCCGCAGAGCGCGATCCTGTCGGCGGTCATCTTCAACGCCCTGATCATCGTGGCGTTGGTACCCCTAGCTCTGCGCGGCGTCGGCTTCCGTCCGCTGGGGGCTGCTGCGCTGCTGCGGCGCAACCTTCTGGTGTATGGTGTCGGTGGCCTAGCCGCCCCGTTCATCGGCATCAAGCTGATTGACATGATCCTTTCCCTGCTGAGGCTCGCATGAACGTCGTCTCCCAAATCTCCCCCGAAGCCCGGCACGACGCTGGTTCCGGCCCTGCCGAGGCTCCCGCGGGCATCCTGGCCGCCATCCGCCCGGCGGTCGTGCTGATCGTCGTCCTCACCGCACTGACTGGGTTGGCGTTGCCGCTGGCCTTTGTCGGAGTAGGCCAGGCGGTCCTGCCCTATCAGGCCAACGGCAGCCTGATCGAGCGGGACGGCAAGGTGGTCGGCTCCGCGCTGATCGGGCAGATATTCGCCGGCGACAAGTATTTCCACCCGCGCCCCTCTGCCACCACCGACACCGATCCGGCGGACAGCACCAAGCAGGTGCCGGCGCCGTACAACGCGGCGGCGTCCCTGGGATCCAACCTGGGTCCGACCAGCAAGGACCTGGTGAAGCGCGTGGGCGATGACATGGCCGCGGCTGGCCCGGCGCCGGTGCCGGCAGATACCGTGACCACGTCCGCCTCCGGCCTCGACCCGCACATCACGCCAGCCAACGCCCTGCGCCAGGTGGCCCGGGTCGCCACCGCGCGCGGCCTAGAAGAAGACCGGGTTCGGGCACTGCTGGCGGAGAACACGGAAGGGCGGCTGCTTGGCGTGGTCGGCGAGCCGCGGGTGAACGTGCTGCGGCTGAACCTCGCGCTGGACGCCGCTGGCGGCTAAAACCGCTGCCGAGGGCCACGGCCTGACCGCTCAGGCCAACACCGCGACTGCGAGCTGCTTTGGCGGCGTGGCAGTCCAGGGGTCGTCAGCATCGTGCTAGCGACCCCTGGACTGTCACGCCGCATTGCACGCCTCGCAATCACGGGCAGGGCCGGCTACCGTTTCTAGGACCCAGATGGACGACGCCCGCCCCGATCCTGACGCCCTGATTGCCGCCGCCGCCCGGGAGGGGCGCGGGCGGCTCAAGGTGTTCCTGGGCGCAGCCCCCGGCGTCGGCAAGACCTGGGAGATGCTGACCCAGGCCCGCAGGCAGCAGGCCGAGGGATTGGACGTGGTGGCCGGCGTCATCGAAACCCATGGCCGCGCGGAGACCGAGGCGCAGGTGGGACCCTTGCCGGTGCTTCCGCGCAAGGACGTGCCCTACCGCGGCCAGATGTTACAAGAGTTTGACCTGGACGCCGCCCTGCTCCGCCATCCCGGCCTGCTGCTGGTGGACGAGCTGGCCCATACCAACGCCCCTGGCAGCCGCCACAACAAGCGGTGGGAGGATGTGCAGGAGCTGGTGGATGCCGGCCTGCATGTCTGGGCCACGCTGAACGTCCAGCACCTGGAAAGCCTGAATGACGACATTGCCCGCATCACCGGCGTACGCGTCGCCGAAACCCTGCCCGACCGCGTGCTGGAGGGTGCCGACGAGATTGAGCTGATTGACGTCCCGCCCGCCGAGCTGCGCGCGCGGCTTGCCAGCGGCCGCATTTACCGCGCCGACACCGCCCGCCGGGCGCTGGAGGGCTACTTCAAGGAGGGCAACCTCGCCGCATTGCGCGAGATCGCGCTGCGCCAGGCGGCGGAGCACGTGGATGAGGACATGCGGGACTGGATGCGCCAAACCGGCGTGTCCGGCCCCTGGCCCGCCCGCGACCGCGTGCTGGCGCTGGTCGGCCCCGAAGCGTCTGGAGAAGCGGTCATCCGCCATGCCAAGCGCCTGGCCGACGCGCTGCATGCGCCGTGGATCGCGCTCCATGTGGAGCGGCCCGCAGCACCGCTGCAATCCCGGCCCTCCCTGGCCCTGGCTCAGCAGCTTGGCGCGGAGGTCGAGACCAGGTGCGGTCCGGATGTGGCCAGCGTGGTCCTACAGGTGGCGCAGGCGCGCAATGCGACGCACATCGTCATCGGCCGCGCGCCCACCCCGCTATGGCGGCGGCTGTTGGGACGGTCGCTGAGCCTGGACCTGCTACGCCGCGCCCCGGAATATGCGCTGCACGTCGTGCCCTCCCCGGCGCTTGCCAAGTCGCGCCGGGCCAGGCCTGCAGCGCCGCGGCCCTGGCTGGGCTGGGCTGGCTCCACCGCTTTGGTCGCTGCTATCACCGGCGCCGGGCTGCTGGGCGGAGGCGACGCTCCCATCGAGGCGATGGGGATGGTGTTCCTGGCCACCGTCGTTGCCGCCGCCAGCCTGCAGGGCTTGCAGGTCGCGCTGTATACCGCCGTGATCGCCTTCCTGGCCTGGGACTTCTTCTTCATCCCGCCGGTCCACACCATCACTATCGCCAACGCGCACGACGCGGTGGCGGCCGTGGTGTTCCTGGTGGTTGCGGTTATCACCGGCGTGCTGGCCGGGCGGGTCCGGGCCGAGGCGCGGGCTGGGCAGGCACGGATCGAGAGCCTGCGCCGGGTCGGCGCCTTTAGCCGCCGCCTGGGGGAACCGGCATCGGAAGCGGACCTGCTGGCCGAGGTCGCACGCCAAGCTGCGGGGATTGCCGGGCAGGGGGCCGCGCTGACGCTGGAGGGCGAGGGCGCCGCCGCGGAGCTGAACCTGCGCGCCATTGCGCCGGAGGAGGGCCGGCTCGACGAGGGCGCCTGGGCCGCGGCGCGATGGGCCGCTACGCACGGGACCGAGACTGGGCGCGGCACGGCCACCCTGCCATCAGCCACCTGGCGGTTCCTACCGGTGCGGACGGTGCGCGGCACGGCCGGGGTGCTGGGCGTACGGACGGCCGGGGACGGCGGCTTCGACCTACCGGCGCTGCAGGCCTTGGAGGCGCTGGCGGACCAGGCTGCCCTGGCGCTGGAACGAGTGCGCCTGGCGGCGCAGTCTGCCCGCGCCGTTGCGATGGAGGAGACCCAGCGGCTGCGGACGGCGCTGCTCAACTCGCTCAGCCATGACCTGCGGACGCCGCTGGCCGGCATACGCGGCGCGGCCAGCACCTTGCGCGACGCCTGGGACGGCCTGCCGCCGGACACCCGGGCGGACCTGCTGCTCTCCATTGAGGAGGACACGGCGCGCATGACCCGCTTCCTGGCCAACATCATGGACCTGACCCGGCTGGAAAGCGGCGAGGTGTCGGCCCGCCTCGCGCCGACGGAGGTCGAACTGGTAATCGAGGCCGCCATCGCCCGGGTGCCCGGCGCCCTGCACGCCAGCGTGTCACTGCCGGACCCGCCGGCGCGCGCGATGGCGGATGCCGCGCTGCTGGAGCAGGTGCTGGTGAACCTGCTGGACAATGCCTTGAAGTATGCACCCACCGGGTCGCGTGTGGCGGTACGCGTGACGGCCGCGCAGGGCGAGGTATCCATCGCTGTCGCCGACGAGGGCGTGGGCATTCCCGCCGAGGACCTGCCGCACGTGTTCGACAGCTTCTACCGTGCCCGGCGCGGTGACCGGGTGGCGCCTGGCACCGGGCTGGGCCTTGCGATTGCACGTGGCCTGGTGGAGGCGATGCGCGGCAGCATCCAGGCGGCCAGCCCCCGTCCGGACCTGCCGCGCGATGGCCAGCCCGGCACCGTCGTCACGTTGCGCCTGCCGGCCGCGCCGTGAGCGGGGCAGGGATGCGGGGCGCGTCCATCCTGGTGGTGGATGACGAGCCGCAAATCCACCGCTTCCTGCGGCCTGCGCTGGAGGCCGCGGGTTACCGGGTCGAGCGTGCCAACACCGCGGCAGAGGGGCTGCGCTTATGCGCGTCCCGTGCGCCGGATGCCGTGCTGCTGGACCTGGGCCTGCCGGACATGGACGGACAGGAGGTGCTGGCCCGGCTGCGCGCCTTCAGCGCCGTGCCGGTCATCGTCGTCTCCGCCCGGGAGCGGGAGGCGGAGAAAATCCGCGCATTGGACGGCGGCGCGGACGACTACGTCGAGAAGCCGTTCAGCGTTGGCGAGCTGCTGGCCCGGGTACGCGCGGCGCTGCGGCATGGCCGGGCGCAGGAGGGAGCGCCGGAGGTGTATCGCGCGGGCGGGCTGCAGGTGGACCTGGCCCGGCGCCTGGTGACGGCAGACGGCGCCGGGGTGGTTCTGAGCCCGCGGGAATACGACCTGCTCGCGTTGCTGGCGCGCAATGCCGGGCGGGTGCTGACCCATCGGCAACTGCTGACGGCGGTTTGGGGACCGGCGCATGTGCACGATGTGCAGTATCTGCGGGTTTACGTCGGCCATCTGCGCCAGAAGCTTGGCCAGGCCGGCACACGGCTGATCGCGACGGAGCCTGGGGTGGGGTATCGCCTGCTTGAGGAGTTGCCGGCCGACCAGGGCAATGGGCCATTGGCCAAGTGAGGCCCGGCGGTTCCGCGCGGCTCCACGCAGGAAGGCTTCTACGCCCTGAAGCAGATGCGTCTGCCGCCCTTCTTGCCGTCCGTCACTGGCCAGCCCGGCCGGGCGTGCCCATCGCGGCAGCCTCCCGCGTGAGCACAAGGTCCCAAGGCGCGAGCATCCCAGGCTGCGCGTCCCCAACCAAACGGAACAAGTCGGACGGCGTGTTGCCTGCCCATACCGCCGCCACGTCGCAGAAGTTGGCTGCGAGGACCAGGCGCCCACCGTCCCGCAACGCCCATCGTGCCTCGATCACGCCCTGCCCATCCTCGCCGCCCTCCGCCGGGATGGTCTTGAACGACCCGGCGGACCCACTGATGTCCGGCAGCAACGGCACCACCATCTGCCGCCTCATCGCCAGCAAGTGCCGGTGAAACGCGAGCCAGCCGGCATGAGGCTCCTGGCCGACGGCTTCCCAATCCAGCACCGACCCGTCCCGCGTCGTGGCGGCCGTCGGGTCGGCCAGCATGGCCAGCATGTCTGCGTCCTGGAACTCCGGCAGATGGCTGAACTCGCTGCGGCGCCCGTCCCGCACCAACCCGGCCAGCGGTTGCGGGAAGTCGCAGAAAAAGTCGAAGGGACGCGCCGATCCCCATTCCTGTCCCATGAACAGCATCGGGATGCCCGGCGACAGCAGCGTCACTGCCGTCGCAAGCCGCACCTGTGCCTCGGACGCCAGCTCGGTGATCCGGCGTCCGAACGGCGTATTGCCGACCTGGTCGTGGTTCTGGATGAAGTTGACGAACGCCGTCGGCGGCAGGTGCGCGGACGGCGTGCCGCGAAGCAGGCCGGGCCGGTGCCGCGATTCCTCGCCCTGGTAGGAAAAGCCCTCGGTCAGGGCGCAGCCGAGACGCTGTAGGGGATCATCGGCGTAGTCGCTGTAGTAGCCATCGCGCCGTCCGGTCGTCAGCACGCGCAACGCATGGTGGAAATCGTCGTTCCACTGCGCCTCATACCGGCCGGACACGAGCCAGCGCGCCTCGTTGTTGTCGTTCTCCAAAACCAGGTGCACCGTCCGGCCCGGATCGGCTGCACGCACCCGCCGGGCGATCTCGGCGAGGATGTGCTCAGGACTGTCATCCTTCACCGCCTGCACCGCGTCCAGCCGAAGCCCGTCCAGGTGGAAGTCGCTGATCCAGTACAGGGCGTTTTGGATGTAGAACTCGCGCACCGCTTGCGCCCCCGGACCGTCGAAGGCGATGGCCTCGCCCCAGGGCGTCGTGTGCTTGTCGGTGAAGAACTCCGGCAAATAGCTCGGCAGCATGTTCCCGTGCGGGCCAAAATGATTATAGACCACGTCCAGCATCACTGAGATGCCGTGCGCATGGCACGCTTCAACCAGCCGCCGCAGATCGTCCGGGCTGCCATACACCGCGTTTGGGGCGAAGGGCAGCACGCCGTCATAGCCCCAGCCCCAGCCACCGGGGAAGGAGCCGACCGGCATCAGCTCGATCATGGTCACGCCCAGTGTTGCCAGGTGGTCCAAGTGCGGGATGACGCCGGCGAACCTGCCATCGCGCGAGAACGTGCCGACATGCAGCTCATACAGCACCGTTTCGTTCCAGGGGCGCCCATGCCAGGCGGAGTCGGACCAGCGGTAGGCGCCGGGGTCCGTGACCTCGCTGAACCCCTCGGGACCGTCGGGCTGGCTGCGTGACGCCGGGTCGGGCACTGCGGCGCCATTGACGAGGAACTTGTAGCGGGCGCCTGGCGGGAAATCTGGGAGGATCGCAGCGTGCCACCCATCCCTCTGCGGGTCCATCTTATGGCCCGGGCCATCAACCCCCAGCACGACAACCTCGGCGGCGGATGGCGCCCAAAGCGCAAAGCTTGTGCCTTCGCCGAGCCACTTCGCACCCCACTCCACCGGGACGGTGCGCCCCGGCGGCGCCACGTTCATCAAGCCGCCTGTCCGGGACGGCCCTGCCGCCGGCACGCTGGGTCAAGGTGGACGCGGCAAGAAGTCCGCCGCAGTCCAGGTTCATGCATCAGCATTGCAGAAGCCCCGTCATTTACCGCGGGATCTTACGATGTAAGAGCCTCACGGTTCCATGTCCGCGCCGGGAGGCCGCAGCAAGTGCCGCCTCCAGCGTCGAGGTGTTCGCCATCGTCGCCGCGACCGCCGCAAGCTCGCCGGAGCGGACCCGGTCAACCCAGCAACAGGGACTTTCGTTCAGGTGGCAGGCGCCAGCTTGTCCTGCGTCTTGGTATCGAAGTCACTGGCGTCGTGGCGCTCATGCAGTTGGCTTGCGGGGTCGCCGCTGACGCGGTTGACCATGCGGCCACGCCGGGCGGCGGGCCGCTCGCCGATCGCGTCGGCCCAGCGCTGCACGTTCTTGTACTCCTGTACGTCCAGGAACTCGGCCGCCTCGTAAAGCCAACCTTTTGCCAGGCCGCCATACCAGGGCCAGGTGGCGATGTCGGCAATGGTGTAGGCGCTGCCGGCCAGGTACTCGGTCTCGGCAAGGCGGCGGTCGAGCACGTCCAACTGCCGCTTCACCTCCATGGCGAAGCGGTTGATCGGATACTCCATCTTCGAGGGTGCGTAGGCGTAGAAATGGCCGAATCCTCCGCCCAAATAGGGCGCGCTGCCCATCTGCCAGAACAGCCACGACAGGCACTCGGCGCGCGCGCCGGCCTCGGTCGGCAGGAAGGCCCCGAACTTCTCCGCGAGGTGGATCAGGATCGCGCCGGACTCGAACACCCGGATCGGCGCCGGGCCGCTCCGGTCCAATAGCGCTGGTATCTTGGAGTTGGGATTGACCCCCACGAAGCCGCTGCCGAACTGATCGCCGTCGCTGATCCGGATCAGCCAGGCGTCATACTCCGCGCCCTTATGGCCCAGGGCCAGCAGCTCCTCCAGCATGACCGTGACCTTCACGCCGTTCGGAGTCCCCAAGGAATAAAGCTGGAGGGGATGGCGGCCGACCGGAAGCTCCTTGTCGTGCGTGGGGCCTGCTATTGGACGGTTGGTGCTTGCGAACCGGCCGCCGCTCTCCTTGTCCCAGGTCCAGACCTTCGGCGGCGCATACTCAGTCGAACTGCTCATGTTCAAGCCTCCAGGTGCCCAGCAAGCGGACGCGCCGATACAGGGCGTTAGCACGAGCTTACATGATGCGTCCGGGCGGCACTACGGACAGCACGGGCAAGGCACGCATGACACTGAGACAACCCGGCGGCTGTACGGCGGACGGTCACAGCGTTGGCGCGTTGCAGAACTACGGAGGCATCTCATCGCAGCGTCTATTGGCAGCATCGCCGTTCCCGCTATTTCAAGCTGCTGCCCAGGAACGCCTGCAGCTCCGCCGTCCGCGGCTCCGCCAGCAGCGTCCGCGCCGGGCCGCTTTCCCAAATCGTGCCCTGGTGCATGAACACCACCATGTCAGCCACGTTGCGGGCGAAGTTCATCTCGTGCGTCACCAGGATCATCGTCATCCCGTCGCGCGCCAACTGCTCCATCACCCCCAGCACCTCCGCCGTAAGCTCCGGGTCCAGGGCAGACGTCACCTCGTCGAACAGCATCAGCTTCGGCTGCATCGCCAGTGAACGCGCAATGGCGACGCGCTGCTGCTGGCCGCCGGACAGGTTGTCGGGGTAGGCGTCAATCTTCTCGGACAGGCCGACCTGGGCCAGCACCTTCTCCGCCAGCCGCCTGGCCTCCGGCTTGGGGATACCCTTGGTCAAGTGCGGCGACAGGGCGATGTTCTGGCCGACAGTGAGGTGCGGGAACAGGTTGTAGCCCTGGAACACGATGCCGACCTCCTTGCGGAGTGCCCGCAGCCGGCGGTCGTTCTGGTCCACCTGGTGCCCGGCCACCTCGATCCGCCCGGCCTGGAACGGCTCCAGCCCGTTCATGCAGCGCAGCAAGGTGGACTTGCCCGACCCGCTGCGGCCGATCAGGGCGACGACCTGGCCGCGCTCCACCTCCAGCGACACGCCGCGCAGCACCTCGACCGGGCCGAAGCTCTTGCGGACATCCTCAACGCGCACGACCGGCATGGAGCGTCCTTTCCAGCAGCCGGCTGAGCCGGGACAAGGGGAAGCAGATCAGGAAATACACCAGCGCCACCAGGCCGAAAACCTTGAAGGGCTGGAACGTCGCGTTGTTGACCAACTGACCCGCCCGCGACAGCTCGACGAAGCCCACCACCGAGACGACGGAGGTGTTCTTCACCAACTGCACCACGAACCCCACCGTGGGCGGCAGCGCCAGGCGCAGCGCCTGCGGCAGGATGACGTAGCGATACTGGTGCGCGCGGGTCAGCGCCAGGGACGCCGAGGCTTCCCATTGCTGGTAGGGCACCGCCTCCACCGCGCCGCGCCAGATGTCGGCGAGGTAGGCGCTGACGTAGATGCTGAGCGCGAACGACGCCGCCACCAGGGGCGGCAGGTCGAAGCCGGCCAGCGCCAGCCCATAATAGGCCTGGAACAGCACCATCAGCACGGGAATGGACTGGATCAGCCCGATATAGACCGTGGCGACCTGGCGCACCGGCCGCCGCCGGGACAAGCGCAGCAGCGCCACCGCTCCGCCCAGCAGGCCGCCGCAGACGAAGGCGATCAGCGTCAGCAGCAGGGTCCAGCGCACGGCGCTGACCAGGAACAGCGCCGCCGCCGGGCCGAACGAGGTCATCATGCCGCTTCGCCCCCGGCCTGGATGCGGGCGAGGCCCGACACGCGCGGGAAGCTGACCCGGCCGATGAAGGCCAGCAGCAGCTTGAGCAGCAGCGCCAGCACGACATACAGCATCGTCGCGACTATGTAGCTTTCGAAGCTGCGGAACGTCCGCTGCTCGATGATGGCGGTGACGCCCGACAGCTCCTGCGCCGAGATGAAGGAGCAGATGGACGACGCGAGCATCATCAGCACGAATTGGGAGGACAGCGCCGGCCATACCTTGGCGACGGCAGGCACAACCACGACGTGCTTCAGCACCTGCCAGCGGCTGAGCGCCAGGGAAAGCCCGGCCTCGATCTGCGACTTATGGATCGAGTCCACGCCGGCCCGGATGATCTCGACGCAGTAGGCCGCGAGGTTCAGCGTCATCGCCAGCAGCGACGCCTGCGGCGCGGACAGGCGCAGGCCGAGTCCGGACAGGCCGAAGAAGATCAGGAATAACTGCACCAGGAACGGCGTGTTCCGCAGCAGTTCGACATAAGCCTCCACCAGTCCGCGCACGAGGCGCGGACCGAGCTGCCGGGCCGCGGTCAGCAGCAGCGCCAGGGCCGAGCCGAGCACGATAGCACCGAGCGACAGCTCGATGGTCAGCATGATGCCGTCCCAGATGAACGGCCACTCCGCCAGCACCGGCTCGAATTGGAACTCGAAGGCCACTCACCTGCCTCCCGCGCTGCTGCCGAGGCCAGGCACGCCGTCCTTCTCCCTCTCCCTCCGGAAGAGGGTCGGGGTGAGGGGGCGGGCTAGCACGGACTTTTCCCGCATAGAGCCGTATGCTTTCGTGACGAACAGCGCCCCGCGCCGCAGCGAAGACCCCCTCACCCTAACCTTCTCCCCGAGGGAGAGGGAACAGGGGGAGCGGTTCCTGCACAGTATGCAGTCCTGACGTCAGAACGTCGGCAGCGCCGGCAGCGGCACGCCCACCCAGCGCTGGCTGATCTCGTTCAGCTCGCCGTTCAGCTTCATGATGTAGATCACGTTATTCAAATACTGGTGCAGTTCGAACGCGTCCTTGCGCACCGTCATTGAGTTGGGCTGCTGGGCGAAAACGAACTTCTGCTCGCAGTCCACACCGTCACCGCGCGCCTTCATGGCGGCAAGTGCCTGCGCGTCCGGCCCGGCAATCGCCTCGACCTGGCCGGTGAACAGCGCCTGCATCGTCGTGCTGTCGTCCTCGAAGCGCGAGATGCTGAGGTTCAACTCCTTCTCCCGCTTGGTCAGCTCGATCTCGACGCTGCTGCCGCGGTTGACGCCCACGCGCCTGCCCTTCAGGTCCGCCCAGGCTTTGATCGGATCGCCGCGCTTAGCCCAAATGCCCATCTGGAACGTGCTGTAGGGAATGGTGAACATCACCGCCTTCGCGCGCTCCGCTGTCGGCGCAAGCGTTGCGACCAGGAAGTCCACCTTGCCGGACTCCAGCGCCGGGATGCGGCTGGGCGGGGTCAGCGGCACCATCTCGATCGGCAGGCCCAGATACTTGGCGATCAGGGCGGCCACGTCCTCGTCATAGCCGACCGGCTTGCCCTCGGCGTCTATGGAGCCATAGGGCGGTGCGCCGACCAGCACGCCGATGCGGACCTTACCGCGCTTGACGATCTCCGAGATGGTTTGCGCGCCAGCCGGGGCCGCCGTGAGGGCCAGGGCCGTGCAGGCAGCCAGGGCCAGCCCGATACCGCGAAAAGTTCTTGTCAGGCTCATGTCGTTTCCTCGCGTTGCCGCACGGGGCGGCGGGGTTGTGATGGCGCCGCATTGGTGCGGTCTCGTCCTGGCAGTATGGCCTACTTTGCCGGATCGGGAAGCACAACATTCCGGAATGCCCGCCCGCCACGGATCCGGCGCCCGGCAGGCCTGTTGCTGCGGCAGCGGGGATCGCACGTGAGATGTCCTGCGGCTGGACGGCTCATGCCGGCAGCGGCCGCGACCCGGACGCCCGCCGCGCCAGCCTCGAACCTGTGCCGAAGCGGGCTAACTAACCCCCAGTGCGCCAACCCGGCAGGGCGCCGCCAAGCTGAGCGGTGATGGCGTCGGCCTTGCGGCGCACCAGGTCGCCCAGCAGCGGGATGCGCTCGTCGGGGATGCGGGCCATAGGTCCAGAGAGGGACACGGCGCCGAGAGGGTCGGCGGATTCGTTGAAGATCACTGCCGCGATACAGCGCAGGCCAACCGCGTGCTCCTCGTCGTCAATGGCGTAGCCGCGGACGCGGGCGGCGGCCAGGTCGGCGCGCAGGGCAGGGGTGGTGGTGATTGTCTTCACTGTCACCCGCGCCAGGCCGTGCCGGTGCAGCACGCGGGCCAGGTCCGCGTCCGTCATCGCGGACAGCAGCGCCTTGCCGACCGAGGAGCAATGGAGCGGCACCCGCCCTCCCGGTCGGGCAAAGGCGCGCATCATCTGCCGGCACTCGACTTGCGAGAGGTAAACCGCTTCGCCCTGGTCCTCGACGGCGAGGTTCACGGTCTCCTCGCCGTCCTCCATCAGGGCGCGCATGTGCAGGCGGGCGGCGCCAACCAGGCTGCGGGTACGCAGGAAGCCGCTGCCGGCGACGAAGGCCTGCACGCCGACCGACCACAGCCGCCGCTCCGGGTCGAACTGGACGTAGCGCTCCTGCTCCAGCGTGGTGAGCAGGCGATGCGCGGTGGAGGGGGACAGTCCGACCTGCTGTGCGACTTCGGTTAGCGTCGTTCCTTCATGCCCGGCAGCAACGCGGTTGAGGATGGACAGGGCACGGACGAGCGACTGCACCTGGTCCGAGCGTTCGACCGGCGGGCGGGGTGGCTTAGCCTGGGTGCGTGGCGTGCGGATGGGGGGACTCCGGTCTTGGGGTAGCCGTTAGCTGCTCCCTCGCCCTCCGGGAGAGGGTTGGGGTGAGGGAAAGGCCGCGGGACCGGACCCGGCTGGTGCATGTCCATTATCGGACAAGCCTGCCCGCGCTGCTTCCCTCACCCCAACCCTCTCCCGGAGGGAGAGGGAGCTAGGGCCGTCTTCACAACCGATCTAACGGTGCTGCCCATATTTCACAATTCAACAAGTCATTGTTAGAAAACAAATAATCGAATGCATTTCCACATTGCGGGATCGTTTGCAAAACTTATGGCAATCCCTGCCCGCTTCCGCGATGGTTGGCCCAACGCAGCAAAAGCAGGGGAGGCAACGATATGGCCAAGATGAAGGCGATTGACGCAGCGGTTCGCGTACTGGAACGGGAAGGCGTCACCGTCGCTTTCGGCGTGCCCGGCGCCGCCATCAACCCGCTCTACGCCGCGCTCAAGGCACGCGGCAGCATCCGTCACATCCTGGCCCGGCACGTCGAGGGCGCGTCCCACATGGCCGACGGCTACACCCGCACGAAGGCCGGCAACATCGGCGTCTGCATCGGCACGTCAGGCCCCGCCGGCACCGACATGATCACCGGGCTGTATACCGCCCAGGCCGACAGCATCCCCATCCTGTGCATCACCGGCCAGGCGCCGCGCGCCAAGATGTACAAGGAAGACTTCCAGGCCGTTGACATCGAGACCATCGCCAAGCCCGTCACCAAGTGGTCCGTCTGCGTGCGCGAGCCGGCGCTGGTGCCGATGGTGTTCCAGCAGGCGTTCCACGTCATGCGCTCCGGCCGCCCCGGCCCCGTGCTGATCGACCTGCCGATAGACGTGCAGATGGCCGAGATCGAGTTCGACGACAGCACCTACGAGCCGCTGCCCATCTACAAGCCTGCCGCCACCCGCCCGCAGGCGGAGCGCGCCATGGCGATGCTGAACGCCGCCGAGCGCCCGCTGCTGATCGCCGGCGGCGGCATCATCAACGCCGACGCCTGCGACCTGCTGGTTGAGTTTGCCGAGCTGACCGGCGTGCCGGTGATTCCGACCCTGATGGGCTGGGGTTCCATCCCCGACGACCACAGGCTGATGGCGGGGATGGTGGGCCTGCAGACCAGCCACCGCTATGGGAACGCGACGTTCCTGGATAGCGACTTTGCAATGGGCATCGGCAACCGCTGGGCCAACCGCCACACCGGGTCGGTGGACGTTTACACCCGCGGCCGCAAGTTCGTGCACGTGGACATCGAGCCGACGCAGATCGGCCGGGTGTTCGGCCCGGACTTCGGCATCGTCTCGGACGCCAAGGCGGCGCTGGTGCAGTTCCTGGCAGTCGCGCGTGAGATGAAGGCGGCCGGCACGCTGCGCGACCGCTCGGCCTGGGCCGGATCGTGCGAGCACCGCAAGGCGAACATGCTGCGCAAGTCGCACTTCGACGCGGTGCCGCTGAAGCCGCAGCGGGTGTACCAGGAGATGAACGAGATCCTGGACCGCGACACCTGCTACGTCACCACCATCGGCCTGTCGCAGATCGCAGGCGCCCAGTTCCTGCACGTTTACAAGCCGCGCAACTGGATCAACTGCGGCCAGGCCGGCCCGCTCGGCTGGACCCTGCCGGCCGCACTGGGCGTGCGGGCGGCGGACCCCACCCGCAAGATCGTGGCGCTGTCCGGCGACTACGACTTCCAGTTCATGATCGAGGAGCTGGCAGTCGGCGCGCAGCATAAGCTGCCCTACCTGCATATCGTGGTGAACAACTCCTACCTCGGGCTGATCCGGCAGGCGCAGCGGGGGTTCCAGATGGACTTCGAGGTCAGCCTGGCGTTCGACAACATCAACATCCCGGCGGATGGGGACGCGGTGCCGGGTTACGGCGTGGACCATGTGGCCGTCGCAGAGGGGCTGGGCTGCAAGGCGGTCCGGGTGAAAAGCCCGAACGAGTTCAAGGACGCCTTCGCCCGCGCCCATGCGCTGATGGAGGAGTTCCAGGTGCCGGTCGTGATGGAGTTCATCTTGGAGAAGGTGACGAACATCAGCATGGGCACGGAGGTGGACAGCGTGAACGAGTTCGAGGATGTCCTGTGCCTGGACCCATCGTTGTCCATCAAAAAGAGCCAGGAGATGGACGCGCAGCCCGCGCCGAAGCAGCTCGAACCCGCCGGGCGGTAGCTTCTCCTACTCCCTCTCCCTCCGGGAGAGGGCCGGGGTGAGGGAGGCCGCAAGCACCGGCTTCTCCCCCCCATCCCACCGACCCAAGGCGCCCGCCGCCAAACCCGGCCCGGCGCCGCTGGAGACTCCCGATGCCCAAGTTCGCCGCCAACCTGACGATGCTGTTCACCGAGCAGCCGTTCCTCGACCGCTTCGCCGCGGCGTCCCGCGCCGGGTTCAAGGCCGTCGAGTTCCTGTTTCCCTATGACCACCCAGCGCAGCAGGTGGCCGACACGGTGAAGGCGGCCGGGTTGCAGGTGGTACTGCACAACCTCCCCGCCGGCAATTGGGCTGGCGGCGAGCGCGGCATCGCCTGCCTGCCCGGCCGCGTGGACGAGTTCCGCGCCGGCGTCACCCGCGCCATCGAGTATGCCAAGGCGCTGGACGCCCCCCAGGTCAACTGCCTGGCCGGGCTTGCGGCGGCGGACGACGCGGCGGCGCACCGGACGCTGGTGGACAACCTGCGCTTTGCCGGGGACGTGCTGGACAAGGCGGGGATCGGGCTGCTGCTGGAGCCGGTGAACACCCGGGACGTGCCGGGCTTCTTCGTCAGCCGCACCGCGCAGGGGCTGGCGATCCTGGACGAGGTGGGCCATCCCAACATCAAGCTGCAATACGACATCTACCACGCCCAGGTGATGGAGGGCGACCTGCTGCCGACCATCGAGCGCAACTTCGCCCGCATCGGCCACATGCAGGTCGCCGACAATCCCGGCCGGAACGAGCCGGGCACCGGGGAGATCAACTATCCCTATGTGTTCCGCCGTCTGGACGAGCTGGGCTATGCCGGCTGGATCGGCTGCGAGTACAAGCCGTCAGCCGCTGGGCTGGGCTGGATGAAGCCTTACATGGCCGCTGCGGCAGCCTGATCGGCCCGCCAGCTTGCAAGGCCCGCACTCATGAAGTCGGCTGAATCCCTTCTCCCTCTCCCGCCGGAAGAGGGCCGGGGTGAGGGGGCGGGAAAGCACGATGCTAGCCGGTAAGAGGCAGTTTAGAAACGGCATAGACCGCGTCCGGCTGCGCAGCCAAGATCTCCTCACCCCGGCCTTCTTCCGGAGGGAGAGGAAGCAGGAAGCGGACACCCAGCTTCGGCGCCGACCCAGCGGCATGTTTCTTTCCTCATAACCCTCCAATAAGGACCAACATCATGAGCAACATCGGTTTTATTGGCCTCGGCATCATGGGCCGTCCCATGGCGGGCCATCTGCTGACCGGCGGGCACACTCTGTTTGTTTACGACATTGCCCCCATACCCCAGGCCATCCTGGACGCGGGCGCAACTGCCTGCACCAGCAGCGCCGAGGTTGCGCGCCACGCTGACATCATCATCACCATGGTGCCCGATACCCCCCACGTCGAGGCCGCGCTGTTCGGACCGGGTGGCGTCGCCGAGGGCCTGACGCCGGGCAAGGTCGTGGTGGACATGAGCAGCATCTCCCCCATTGCCACCAAGGACATGGCCAAGCGGATCAACGCGCTCGGCTGCGACTACCTGGACGCCCCGGTGTCCGGCGGCGACGTCGGCGCCAAGGCCGCTAGCCTGACCATCATGGTCGGCGGCCCCGACGCGGCGTTCACCCGGGTCGAGCCGGTGTTCAAGCTGATGGGCAAGAACATCACCCTGGTCGGCGGCAACGGCGACGGACAGACCACCAAGGTCGCCAACCAGATTATCGTGGCGCTGACCATCGAGGCCGTGGGCGAGGCGCTGCTGTTTGCCTCCAAGGCCGGTGCCGACCCGGCGCGGGTGCGGACCGCGCTGATGGGCGGCTTCGCCAACTCCCGCATTCTGGAGGTGCATGGCGAGCGGATGATCAAGCGCAACTTCGACCCAGGCTTCCGGATCGAGCTGCACCAGAAGGACCTGAACCTGGCGCTGTCCGGTGCGCGCGCCCTGGGCATAAGCCTCCCCAACACCGCCACCTGCCAGGAACTGTTCAACGCCGCCGCGGCCGCGGGCGGGTCGGCGTGGGACCATTCCGGCATGGTTCGCGTCCTGGAGATGCTGGCCCACCACGAAATCGGTGGAGACCAACAGGTGAAAGCGGCTGCGGAGTAGTAGGTCAGGGTAGCTGCTCCCTTTCCCTCCGGGATAGGGTCGGAATGAGGGAAGCCGCAAGGACCGACCTTGCCTGACGCTATGCAGGCAGGCTCGCCTTTGGCGGTTGCAGCGCCGGGAGTTTCCCTCACCCCAGCCTTCTCCCGGAGGGAGAGGGAGCAGATCGGCCGTCTAATCTCTTTGGCAGTAAATCGGCGTCAGACGCCGAACACCGCACGTCCGTTGCTGACCACCACGACATCCCGCTCCACCACCCGGGCGCGGAATGCGCCGTCGTGCCAGCCTTCGGTGCGTATGGTTTCGCCGGGGAACACCGGGGCGGTGAACCGCAGGTGCATCTCCCGGAACCGCGCGGGATCGTAGCCGCCCAGCCTCGCCAGCAGCACATGGCCGACGACGCCCAGGGTGCACAGCCCGTGCAGGATCGACCGGGGATAGCCGGCGCGGGCGGCAACCGCCGGGTCGGCATGCAGTGGATTGTCGTCGCCGTTCAGGCGATACAGCAGCGCCTGCTCCGGCCGGGTCGGCACGTCCATCGTCCAGTCCGCTGGGCCATCCGGCATGGGATTCGGCTGGCGCACCGGCCCGGACGGGCCGCCAAAGCCACCGTCGCCGCGCAGCACCGTCGTGCTGGTCAGCGTCGCCAGCAGCGCACCCGCATCGTCGAGCAGCAGCTTCTCGCTATAAAGCAGTGCCCCCCGCCCCGACCCCTTGTCCACCAGCCCGGTGACCCGGGTCCGTCCCACGACCACGCCGCTGACCGGCAATGGCCGGTGCAAGACGATGCCCTGCTCTCCGTGCACGACCTGCACGGCGTCGATGCCGGTCGCCGGGTCAGCAACCCAGAATCCGGGATGCCCCAGCACGACCGCCGCCGTCGGCACCGCCCGCAACGCCCGGTGGTGGTCCACGAAGTCCAATTGCCGGGGATCCATCGGGTCCTGCCCGAAGCCGACCGACAGCGCATACAGGATCATGTCCCGCGGCGTGACTTGCTGACGCACGTCCGGCAGATGATGGCGCATCAGAGCGTCATGGTTGATCGGCATTCCCGTCCCTCAACAAAGCCTGGCAGCGCAAGGCGGTCGCCAGGGCCGGCAGCTCCTTACCCCACGACGCACGAGTCCAGGGCAAACATCTTCGCTTCGCTGCCCGCAACCGTGACCGGTCCTGAACGGGTTGCGGTGCGATGCCGCCACCGAGCGGCCAAGCCGAGTGCCCGGACAGGCAGCCCTACCGTTGGCTGACCTGCCACGCTTCTGCCGAATGCACCGGCGTGTTTGCCACTGCCGGCGGCGCACGGCCCAGCACATGGTCCGCTCCCTTCTCCCCGATCATGATGGTGGGGGCGTTCAGGTTGCCCGTCGTGAGCGACGGCATCACCGAGCTGTCAATCACGTGCAGCCCGTCCAGCCCGATCACCCGGGTTTGCGGGTCCACCACCGCCATCTTGTCGTCTGCCCGGCCCATCCGGCAGGTGCCGCTGGGATGGTAGGCGCTCTCGACTTTGGCGGCGATGAAGGCGTCAATCTGCTCGTCCGTCACCACACCGGCACCGGGCTGCAGCTCATCGCCACGGAACCGGTCGAAGGCCGCTTGGGAGAAGATTTCCCGCGTCAGGCGGACGCAGGCGCGCATCTCCGTCCAGTCGTCGGAGTGGCTCATGTAGTTGAAGCGTATGCTCGGCTTGGCCGCCGGGTCGGCTGACGCCAGCCGGACGGAGCCGCGGCTCTTGGAATGCATGGGGCCGACATGCGCCTGGAAGCCATGCCCCTCGGCCTTCACCTTGCCGTCGTAGCTGACCGCCAGCGGCAGGAAGTGATACTGGATGTCGGGGTAGGGCACCCCGGCGCGGCTGCGTATGAACCCGCAGCTTTCGAAGTGGTTGGTGGCGCCCAGCCCGTCGTGCCGCAGCACCCAGCGGGCGCCGATCATCGCCTTGGCCAGCGGGTTCGTCGCCGAGTAGAGCGTGATTGGTTCCTTGCAGGCGACCTGGAAGTAGAACTCCAGGTGGTCTTGCAGATTCTCGCCGACGCCTGGCAGGTCGTGACGGACTGGGATCCCGTGCTGGCGCAACTCGTCCGCCGGGCCGACCCCGGAGAGCTTGAGCAATTGCGGCGAGTTGATGGGGCCGCCGCACAGGATGACGGTGCGGTAAGCGCGCGCGACGTGGCTTTCGCTGCCCCGCCGGTAACGTATGCCGACGGCGCACCGCCCTTGGAACAGGATTTCGGACGCGAGGGCATGGGTGACGACGTGCAGGTTGGGCCGTGACAGCGCCGGTTTCAGGTAGGCGTTGGCCGCGCTCCAGCGCCGCCCGTCGCGGACCGTCATGCCCATCGGGCCGAAGCCCTCCTGCTGGTAGCCGTTGTAATCCGCCGTGACGGCGTAGCCCGCCTGCCGCCCCGCCTCGATCCACGCCGCGTGCAGCGGATTCTCCAGCGTGCCGTATCGTGTATGCAGTGGGCCGTCGCCGCCGCGGTATTCGTCCCCGCCCTCGTTGGAGGTTTCGGCCCGGCGGAAATACGGCAGCACGTGGCGATAACCCCAGCCGGCGGCGCCTTCCTCTTCCCAGCGGTCGAAGTCGTGCGGGTTGCCGCGGACATAGACCATGCCGTTGATGGACGAAGACCCGCCCAACACCTTGCCCCGTGGCGTGTGCAGCCGGCGCCCGCCCAAATGCGGCTCCGGCTCGGTCTCATAGGACCAGTTGTACTTCGGCATGTTCATCGGGATAGATAGCGCGCTGGGCATCTGGATCAGGATCGAGCTGTCGGAGCCGCCGTACTCCAGCAGCATGACCGACGCCTTGCCGTCCTCGGTCAGCCGGTTCGCCAGCACGCAGCCCGCCGACCCGGCGCCGACGATCACGTAGTCGAAGAAATCCTCGGTCATGACGGGCTCGCTCAATAGGGTGCTTCGACATCGGCGAGCGCCACGTAAACACTCTTGAGTTGGGTGTAGTGGTCGATGGCCGCGCGTCCGTTCTCGCGGCCCAGTCCGGACTGCTTCATCCCGCCGAACGGCAGCTCGACCGGCGTGACGTTGTAGGCGTTGATCCAGCAGGTGCCGGCCTGCAGCCGCGCGATCACCCGGTGGGCGCGCGACAGGTCGGCGGTGAACACCCCAGCGGCCAGGCCGTATTCGGTCGCGTTGGCGCGGGTGACGACCTCGTCCTCGTCGTCGAAGGCCAGCACCGACATGACGGGGCCGAAGATCTCCTCCCGCACGATGGCCATGCCGTCGCGGCAGCCGCCGAACACGGTGGGTGCCACGAAGGCGCCGCGGGCCAACGCGCCGTCCAGGACGCGGTGGCCGCCCGCCAGCAGCTCCGCCCCTTCCTGCATGCCGCGCTCAATATAGCCGAGCACCTTGGCCATGTGCGCCTCCGAGATCAGTGCGCCGACCTGGGTCGCGGGGTCCAGCGGGTCGCCGACCCTCATGCGGGCGACCCGGGCTAGCAGCTTCTCCAGGAACGCCTGGCGGACCCGGCGGTGCACGAACACCCGGGTGCCGTTGGAGCAGACCTCGCCCGCCGAATAGAAGTTGGCCAGCAGCGCGCCGGACACCGCGTTGTCCAGCCGCGCATCGTCGAACACGATCAGCGGCGACTTGCCGCCGAGTTCCAGCGTCACCTGCTTCAGCGTCGGCGCCGCGTCGGCCATCACTGCCCGGCCGGTCCCGACCTCGCCGGTCAGCGACACCTTGCGTATGCCGGGGTGCCGCGTCAGCAGCCGGCCGGTTTCGGCGAAGCCCTGCACGACCTGGAACACGCCGTCCGGCAGCCCGGCCTCGCGCAGCGCCTCGGCAAGCGCCGTGGCGGTGAGTGGCGTCAGCTCGGCCGGCTTGAAGATCATGGCGTTGCCGCAGGCCAGCGCCGGCGCGGCCTTCCAGCAGGCGATCTGCAGCGGGTAGTTCCAGGCGCCGATCCCGGCGACGACGCCCAGCGCCTCGCGCCGCGTGTAGCCGAACGCGCCGGGGCCGAAATCCAGGTGCTCCCCGGCGATGCCCGCCGCCAGGCCGCCATAGTACTCCAGGCAGTCCGCGCCGGACAGCACGTCCACCGCCGAGGTCTCTTGGATCGGCTTGCCGGTGTCGAGGGTTTCGGTTCGGGCAAGCTCGGCGTTGCGGGCGCGCAGCAGGTCGGCGGCGCGGCGCAGCACTCGGCCGCGCTCGGCGCCGGTCAGGGCGGCCCAGGCCGGCTGGGCGCGGCTGGCGGCGGCGACGGCCTGGTCCACCTCGGCCGCGCCGGACACCGCGATGCGGGCCAGGACGGCGCCCGTCGCCGGGTTGACCGTCTCGAAGCTGTCCCGTGCCGGCGGAGACCGCCGGGCGTGATGCGGGGGAGGGGACGGCAGGCGGCTGTCCACGAAGGTGGTCACCAGGGAGCGCGCCGCTTCGCTGTCGCCTTCGCGCCACTCGGACAGCGCGGCGCGCAGCCAGACCCCGTCAATCAGCGACGCCACCATGCCGGCGACCCGCCCGGCTTCATGTCCCGGCAGCAACGGGCGCAGCGCGTGGCGCAAGTTGGACAGCATGCGCGCCTGATAGGCGGCCTGCACCCGCCGCAGCCGTGGTGCATGCAGGACCTGGCCCCAAATCGCCAGCCACGCCGCCGCGGCGCGAGGCTCGAACTCGGCGGAGGACAGGCTGGCGTCAATGATGGCCTGCACCCGCTCCCGCGGCGACCGGGCACCGGCCAGGCGTTCCGACACCCGGCTGCGCAGGCGCCCGACCAAGGTACGGAAGGCCAGGTCGAGAAGGGTGTCCTTATCGCCGAAGTAATGCGCCACCAGCCCGGCCGACACCCCGGCCCGGGCGCCGATCCGCCCCAGGGTCGTGCCGACATAGCCAGCCTCGGCCAGCACATCTATCGTCACCTCGACAAGCTGCTGCCGGCGGCTGTCGGGCAGGGTGGGCTGTTCGGTGGAGGCTTGGCGCTGCCGCATGTTCCGGCTCGTGAATTGAACGCTCATTCAACACCTTGCCGTTCATAAGGTCAATGTATTGCCTTGCCTTCGGAACCAGCATTCTGCCTTTCGGAATGCCAGAAAGGGAGGCATGTCATGATCCGAGGTTTTGGCAGTCCGGTCCAACCCGCCAACGCGGCAAACAGCCGTTACTGTATGGAAACTCCGAGGTGGTCTGGAGTTTGCCCGTCACTGCTGGCGGGCGGAAGCGCCGCGTTTCCCGTCATGACGGATATGACAATGCGGGCGTCTTCCAATGCCGGACTCAACGTCATGTGGCGCGCGGCCTAAAAACTGCTTCCCCTCACATTGAATGACTGTTTAATGTCGTCGGACCAGAGTGCGAAACACAGCCCGGCCCCGGGCGCAGGAGGGCCATCATGGCACTGCTCGATGACTGGATGGCGGACAACAAGATCCCTGTCGGCTCGACGATCGCGTCGGGGATAGACGTGCTGAAAACGCACGGCGCCGGGTTCTTCGACGGCGTGTCGGACACGGTGCGCTTCGTGATTGACGGGATTACGGCGGCGCTGGTGTGGCTGCCAAGCCCGCTGCTGATCCTGCTGATGACCGGGCTGTCCTACCTGGTGCGCCGGTCGTGGCAGCTCAGCCTGTTCGTCGCCCTGGCGCTGCTGTTCATCCTGAACCAGGGCTACTGGCAGGAAACCATGGAAACGCTGTCCCTGGTGCTGGCGTCCGCCCTGGTGTCCAGTGCCATCGGCATCCCGCTTGGCATCGCCTCTGCGCACCGGCCCTGGCTGTTCCGGCTGATCCGCCCGGCGCTGGACCTGATGCAGACCCTGCCGACCTTCGTTTACCTGATCCCGACCCTGGTGCTGTTCGGGCTGGGCGCGGTGCCGGGGCTAATCTCGACCGTCATCTTCTCCCTGCCGGCGCCGGTGCGGCTGACGCATCTCGGCATCACTTCGGTGCCCCGGCAATTGCTGGAGGCCGGCGAGTCGTTCGGCGCCACCCGCCGGCAACTGCTGTGGAAGGTGGAGCTGCCCAGCGCCCGCCCGATGATCCTGGCCGGCCTGACCCAGTGCATTATGCTGAGCCTGTCCATGGTCGTCATCGCCGCCCTGGTGGGCGCCGGCGGGCTGGGGGTGCCGGTGGTGCGGGCGCTGAACACGGTGCGGGTGGACACGGGGTTCGAGGCCGGGCTGGTGATCGTTCTGCTGGCCATCATCCTCGACCGCGTGTGCCGCCCACCAGAGGAGAGGAAGGCATGATGCGCCCCGCCATCGAGTTCCGCGGCGTAGACATCGTCTTCGCCGGGAACGCCGGATCGAAGTCGCCACGGATGAAAGAGGCGTTGCGGCTGATGGACGCCGGGATGTCCCGGGCCGAGATCGCCCGGCAGACCGGGCTGGTCGCCGGCGTGACCGGAGCCAGCCTCACGGTGGAGCAGGGCGAGATCTCAGTGCTGATGGGCCTGTCCGGGTCGGGCAAGTCCACCCTGCTGCGCGCCGCCAACGGGCTGAACACGGTGACCCGCGGCCAGGTGCTGTTGCAGGACGGGAATGGCGCCGTGGACCTCGCCTCCTGCGACGCGGTCACCTTACGGCGGATGCGTCTCAGCCGGGTGGCGATGGTGTTCCAGTCCTTTGCGCTGCTGCCGTGGCGGACCGTGCGGGAGAACGTCGGGCTGGGGTTGGAGCTGCGCGGCGTGTCCGCGGCGGAGCGGCGGCGGTTGGTGGACGATAAGCTGCACCTCGTTGGCTTGGATCAATGGGCCGACCGCTTCGCGCACGAACTCTCGGGCGGGATGCAGCAGCGGGTCGGGCTGGCCCGCGCCTTTGCAACCGACGCCGACATCCTGCTGATGGACGAGCCGTTCTCCGCACTCGATCCGCTGATCCGCAGCAAGCTGCAGGACGAGCTGCTGGACCTGCAGCAGAAAGTGCATAAGACCATCCTGTTCGTCAGCCACGACCTCGACGAGGCGGTGAAGATCGGCAACCACATCTCGATCATGGAAGGCGGCCAGATCGTGCAGACCGGCACGGCGGAGGACATCGTGCTGCGCCCGGCCAACGATTACGTGGCGCAGTTCGTCCAGCATCTCAACCCGCTGACGGTGCTGAGGGCGGGGACGGTGATGCGCCGGCACGGCGACCTGCCGCGGGAGGGTGCGGGCGTGTGGCTGGACGACCGCCGCTCCTACCGCCTGACGCTGGACAAGGAGGGGCGGCCGGCCGAGGCGTTCCATGATGGCGAGCGTCTGCCGGTCACGCCGATGGACCATTTCGACGGATCGCAGTCGGTGGTGCCGGCGGGATTGCTGGTGGTGCCGCATAGCTTCCCGCTGCGTTTGACGATGCACCTGCGCCAGGTCAGCGGTCATCCGGTGCTGCTGGCGTCGGATGACCGGTTCGCCGGCGTGTGCGACGGGGATGACATCCTGAAGGCGCTGTGCGGCACGCACGGGCCGGAAGCGATGGCGGCGCCGAAGCTGGAGCGGGTGGAGTAGGCGTCCTCGACAGCCCGAGACCGCCCGTCGGGGAAGTCGTGACACTTCTCTCTCCCTCTCCCTCCGGGAAAGGGCCGGGGTGAGGGAGGCCGCAAGCACCGCACGACCCAGCACTCACCCGGTTCCAGCGTCAACAATGTTAGCTCAGGCTGCTTCCCTCACCCCGACCCTCTCCCGGAGGGAGAGGGAGCAGACAGCCGTCTTTCTGTATGCCCAGCGGCCTTCTACAGTCCCAGCGACGCCTTCACCGCCGCCAGGCCGTCCTTCCCGTCGAACGTCGTCACCCCGTCCAGCCAGGACGCGAGCTTGTCCGGGTTGGCCTTCACCCAGTTCCGCGCCGCGACGGCGCCATCCTGCTTCTGGGTGGCGATCGCCGCCATGATCGCGTTCTCCATCGGCACGGTGAAGCTGAGCTGGTGGAACAGCCGGTCGGCATTCGGGCACTGCGCGGCATAGCCGGTACGGGACATCGTGTTGACGGTCGTGCTGCCGTAGTTCGGCCCGAAATACTGCTCGGCGCCGGACAGGTAGGTGATCGGGAACCGCTCGTTCATCGGGTGCGGCTCCCAGGCCAGGAAGGCGATCCACTTCTTGTCCCGCACCGCCCGCTCGACCTCGCCGAGCATCCCCTGCTCGCTGGACTCGATCAGCTTCCAGCCCTTCAGCCCGTCCTCGCCTGCGGTCAACATGCGCTGGATGTTCTGGTTGGCGGGCGCGCCGGGCTCGATGCCATAGATGCGGGAGCCGAACTTGTCGGCATGCTTCCCTAGGTCGGCGGTGGTATGCACCCCCTCCGCCGCGACGTAGTCCGGCACCGCCAAGGTGAACTTGGCATTCTGCAGGTTGTGCTCGACCAGCACCATCTTGTCGGCCTTCAGCAGCGGCTCCACGAAGTTGGTCTGCGCCGGCATCCAGTTGCCCAGGAACACATCGAGTTGCCCGGTGGACAGAGCCTGGAAGATGATCGGCACCGACAGCGTGTTGACCGTCTGCTTGTAGCCCAGCCCCTTGAGCAGCGTGCCCGCGATGCCGTTGGTGGAGGTGATGTCGCTCCAGCCCGGGTCGGCCATACGGACCGTGGCGCAGGACGGCGCCTCGGCCGACTGCGCCGCGGCGTAGGGCGTCATGGCCGCCGCAACCAGGATTAACGTTTTCAGGATACGCATCGTACTGTCCTCCGGGGGTTCAGACTGTGGACGCGCCGACCCGGGGGAAGCGTGCCGCCGCCTCCAGGTCGTCGAGCTTCACATGGTTCCGCATATACAGCCGGCTGGCGTCGCGGACGGGCTGGTGGTCCCAGGACGTCTGCGCGCCGTGCCGCAGCGCCTCGGCCACGAAGCACCGGCGGCGCTGGCTGGCAAGCACATCCGCATGCAGCCGCGCCAGGTCCCAGCGTCGCGCCACCCCGGCGCGGAGACTTGCCGCGATGCCGTGCAGCGCCGGGTCGGCGGCACGGTTGACCAGCTCGTCCGGGTCCGCCTGCAGGTCATAAAGCTGGTCAGGGTCGCCCGGCGAGTGGACGAACTTGTGCATCCCGCGCCGCAGCAGCACGACCGGGGCCACGGCGCCCTCGGCGAGATACTCGCCCAGCACGTCATGCTCCTCCCCGGCGCCCGACAGCGACGGCAGCAGGGAATGGCCGTCCAACGGGGTCGCGTAGTCCGGCGCCCGTCCGTCTCCAGCGATCTCCGCCAGGGTCGGCAGGATGTCGGCCAGGGACACCGGCTCAGCCCGCCGTCCCGCGGCGAACAGGCCCGGCGCATGCACGATGAGGGGCACGCGGCAGGCCGGCTCGAAGAAGCTCATCTTGTACCATAGCCCGCGCTCCCCCAGCATCTCGCCATGGTCGGCCAGCAGGATCACGATTGTGTCCCGCTCCATGCCGGTGTCCCGCAACGTTGCAAGCAGCGTGCCGACCTGGTCGTCCACGAACGAGCACGCGCCGTAATAAGCCCGGCGGGCCGCCAGCACCTGGGCCTCCGTCACCGGCTGCGCCTCGGTCGCGCAGACATGGCGTATGCGCCGGGTATGCGGGTCGTCGGCCACGTCGCCGCGGCAGACGCGCGGCATGTCCACCGCGGCGCCGTCGTAGCGGCTCCACCAGGGGTCGGGAATGGTGAAGGGGTCGTGCGGATGGCTCAGCGAAACGACCATCAGGAACGGCCGCTTGTCGCTGCCCCGGGCGATGTCGAACAGGCGCTGCCGGGCGCTGAACACCACCTCCTCGTCGAAGTCTATCTGGTTGGTCCGCACGCATCGCCCGGCGAAGGCCACGCTGTCCATGTTGTGATACCAGTCTGGACGCACGTCCGGTCGCTGCCAGTCCGGCGTCCAGCCGTAATCGGCCGGGTAGATGTCGGTGGTCAGCCGCTCCTCGAACCCATGCAGCTGATCCGGCCCGCAAAAGTGCATCTTGCCCGTCAGCACGGTGAGATATCCTGCCCGACGCAGGTAGTGGGCGAAGGTTGGCATTTGCGAGCTGAACTCGGCGGCGTTGTCATAGGCTCCGGTCTCGGACGGCAGCCGGGCGGACATGAACACGGCGCGCGACGGCGCGCAGAGCGGGCTGTTGCAGTAGGCGGACTCGAACACCACGCCCTGCCCGGCCAGGCGGTCCATGTGCGGCGTGAGCGCGACCCGGTTGCCATAGGCCGGCAGCGCCCCGGCGGTCATCTGGTCCGCCATCAGGATCAGGATGTTCGGTGTGCGCGCCATGCCCAACCCCCGGGAAAGACGGTGCAGCGTCCATCCATTGCAACAGGATAACCCCAGCATGAACCCGCCGTGAACCAGGCATGGCCTAATCGGAAAATAAATAGGCTTACGACAGGCCGGCATGACCTGCCCCCGTAGCAGGCGCTTGCGGCGTTCATTGCGTCCCGCCTCGACAATCCTGCCCGGCGTGACAGGATGCGTGCCGCCGGCGCCTTCAGCACGGCCCAACACCGGGAGAGTGTCATGAGAAGCATCGCCAGGTTGGCTGCCGCTGCCCTGCTCGGGCTGTGTCCTGCCGGGTTCGCTATGGCCGAGATCTCGGACGGGGTAGTCCGCATCGGCGTGCTGGCCGACATGTCCGGGGTGTATTCCAGCATTGCCGGCAAGGGCGCGGTGATCGCGACCCGCATGGCGGTCGAGGACTGCCTGCGCGCCGAATGCGCCGGCATGAAGATCGAGGTCCTGTCCGCCGACCACCAGAACAAGGCCGACGTGGCGCTGGCGATTGCGCGGGAATGGATAGACAAGCAGGGGGTGGACGCCTTCGCCGACATGGGCAACGCATCCATCCAGCTCGCGATGCCCACCCTGCTGCGGGACAAGAACCGGGTCGGGCTGTTCCCAGGCGGCACCGCCCGGCTGACGGGCGACGCCTGCATGCCCAGCCACGTCGTGCAATGGATGTGGGACACCTACGGCCAGGTCGCGGGCGTCGCCAACCAACTGACCAAGCCCGGCACCAAATGGTTCCTCGTCACCGCGGACTATGCCTTCGGCCATCAGTTCGAGGCGGACGCGAAGACGCTCGTCACAGCGAAGGGCGGCACGGTGATCGGTTCCGCCCGGCACCCGTTCCCGGCCACCGACCTGTCGTCGCAGCTTCTGACGGCGCAGGCGTCGGGGGCGGACGTGATCGCCCTGGCCAACGCAGGCGGCGACACCGTCAACAGCATCAAAGCCGCGCACGACTTCGGCATCCTCGGCAGCAAGCAGCAGGTGGCGGCGTTCTTCCTGACGGCGATGGATGTGCGCGGCATCGGGCTGGAGGCGGCGCAAGGGACCGTGCTGACCGAGGCGTTCTACTGGAACCTGGACGACCGCACCCGCGCCTTCTCCGAACGCTTCCGTGCCCTGAACGGCACCGTGCCGGCGCCGTCCCATGCCGGCAATTACTCGGCCGTGCTGCACTACCTCAAGGCGGTCGCGGCCGCGAAGAGCGTCGAGGCCAAGACCGTCATCGCCAAGATGCACGAGCTGCCGGTTGGGGACGACGTGGTCCGCCATGCCACCCTGCGCCCGGACGGCCGCCTGGTGCACGACACCTATGTGTTCCGGGTCAAGACCCCGGCGGAGTCCAAGGGGGAATGGGACCTGTATGACCTGATCGGCACGGTGCCGGCCGAGCAGGCGTTCCGTCCGCTCAGCGAAAGCGCCTGCCCGGCCTTCGCCAAGTAGCCCCGCGATGCCCGACCAAGTCTTTTCTCGCAGTTCCCGACCCCCCACTCCAGGAGGAAATCGGCATGTCCCGCCGCATCATAGACATCTCGGTCCCGCTGACCGCCGGCATCGCCAGCGACCCGCCGCACATGCTGCCGAGCATCAAGTATCTGGACCACCATGCGACCGCGCCGGACCTCGCCGCCTTCTTCGGCGTGCCGGTCAGCGCCCTGCCGGACGGCGAGTATGCCGCAGTCGAGCAGGTCAGCCTGTCCACCCACAACGGCACCCACCTGGACGCGCCCTACCACTTCTTTTCCAGCATGGACCACGCCCTCGTGCCCGGCGGGCGCCCGTCTCTGCGGATTGACGAGGTTCCGCTCGACTGGTGCTTCCAGCCCGGCGTCAAGCTGGACTTCCGGGCCAAGCCGGACGGCCACGTGGTCCAGCCCGCGGAGGTCGAGGCCGAGCTGGCCCGCATCGGCCACACCCTGCGTCCCCTGGAGATCGTGGTGGTGAACACCCGCGCCGGATCGCGCTACGGCGAGGCCGACTACCTGGACAGCGGCTGCGGCATGGGCAAGGCGGCGACGCTGTGGCTGCTGGAGCAGGGGGTGCGGTTGGTTGGAACCGATGGCTGGAGCTGGGACGCACCGTTCAGCCATACGAAGCGCCGGGTGGCGGAAACCGGCGACGCCGGGCTGATCTGGGAAGGGCACCGCGCCGGACGGGAGATCGGCTACTGCCACCTGGAGAAGCTGCACAACCTTGAGGCGCTGCCGGATAGCGGGTTCGAGGTCGCGTGCTTCCCGGTGAAGGTCAAGTCTGGCTCAGCCGGCTGGACCCGGGCGGTGGCGATCCTGCCGTGACAAGCCGATGCCGTGACTAGCCGGGGCGGCGGGACGCTTGCCTTCAGTCCCCGCCCAATCCCGCCGCCTCGGGAAAGAACATCTCCTCCAGGCTCGCCGGCGCCTGCCGGATCGAACCGATGCGCGCCATGAACTGCGCCGTCCGCAGCACCTTGGCCGGGCGCAGCGTGTAGGCGTAGTCCTTGTCGCCGATGATCGCGAGGATGTCGGCCGCCGCGCTGCGCCGGTCTCCAGCCATATCCAGGTAAAGCCGGGCAGCCGCGGGCTTGTCGGCGTTGATCGTCTCGATGGCCTCGGCCAGCCCGTCGTAGAAGGCGCGGAACACCCGGGGGTTGGCCTCGCGGAAGCGGGTGCTGGCCAGCAGGGTCAGCGCCGTCGCCGGGCCGCCCAGGATGTCGTAGTTGGTCAGGAGCAGCCGCGCGCCGGGCACATGGATCTCCTGCTCGTAGAACGGCGACGAGCTGAAATGCGCGTTCACCCCTGCGGCGCCGCTGCTGAACGCCGCCAGCGCGTCCGGGTGGGACAGGGAAATGGTGAGCGGGTCCAAGCGCCCATGCTGCCCCTCTCCGAACGCCTCCGCCGCGGCCATCTGCAGCATGATGGCCTGGGTGGAGATCCTCACCGACGGCACCGCGATCTTGTCCGCCTCGGTGAAGTCCCGGATCGAGTGGACGGCCGGGTTGCGGGTGATGAGATACAGCGGATAGGTCGTGATGGCGGCGGCAGCCTTCACGCCGACGTTGCGCCGGGTCTTGTCCCACAGCGTGATCAGCGACGGCGCGCCCTGGGCGGCGAACTGCACCGCGCCGGAAACCAGGCCGTCGTTCATCACGCTGGGGCCGGCAACCTGCACCCAGTTCACATGCAGCCCCTCGATCCCCACGGTGCGGGCGTGCTTCTCGGCCAGGCCCATCCGCTCCATGACCATCAGCGGCAGGATGCTGACGCCATATTGCTCGGCGACGGTGATCTCCGTCATTTCGGCCCGCACCCGGCCCGGCGTCAGCGCCGCGCCGCATAGCAGGGTGGTCAGGATCAGCCGGGCGATGCGGGTCATGGGGTGCTCCGGAGGGCGGGAAGGCGTGCGGCCAGCGCATCCGGCACATCCACCGGGAGGCCGAGTACGCGGTAGGAATTGGTCTTGCCGTGGATGTCGAGGTTGAGGCTGGCGTTCACTCCGCCCTCTAGCACCTCGTCTATGACGAAGTTGAGCGCGTGCAGGTTTGGCAGCTCATGCCGTACAACGCTCGTGGCGCCGCGATGGCGAAACAGGGCGTGGACCCGCTCGGCCGTGACCTGCGCCAGCAGCAGCGGCCACAGCTCGGGGTGGTAGGCCACCACGGCGACGTTCAGCCGGTTCCCTTTGTCGCCGGCGCGGGCGTGGGCGATGTCGTGCAGCGGGACGTTCATATGAAGCTGAACCCCGGGCTGACCCGGTTGCGCGGCACCAGGTAGGACACCGTGCGGACGCGGTTGCGAACCTGCGACCGCATCCCGCCGCCGCCGGCCGGACCGCAGCACAGCAGGGCTAGCACCTCCTGCATCGCCTGGTCCACCTGGCGGCGCTCTCCGCCGGAGACTGCCAGGCGCACCCGCACCTCCTCCAGGTCAGGCGCTGCCGCGGCGGCCAGGCTGCCGCTGTCGCCGTCGAACACGCTCAATGCGCCGATCAGGTCCAGCCGGCGGCGCAAATGGAGGCCGCGCAGGTCCAGCCGCTTGCCGATCACATCCGCCGCCAGCCGGGCCCGGGCCAGGGCATTCGGCCCGGCATAGGAGATTTCGGCCTCGCCGATCCAGTCGCCGGTGAACGACATCGTTGCCTTCAGGCTCGGCGGTGCCGGGTGCCCGCGTGCGCCGGACACCGCGACGCGGTCGGGGCCATCCTGCGCCAACCGGATGCCGGTCACGTCAAGGCTTACATCTGGCGTCAGGTAGGCGGCGGGATCGTGGACCTCGTACAGCACCTGCTCGGTTACGGTCCGGCATGTGACGCAGCCGCCGGTGCCGGCTGGCTTGGTGATGACCGCGCTGCCATCGGCCGCCACCTCCGCGATCGGGAAGCCGATGACCTCCGGCCGCGGCACGTCCTTGAACCCGGGGTCGGCGAAGTAGCCGCCCGTCACCTGCGACCCGCATTCCAGCAAGTGCCCGACCAGCGTGCCCGCCGCCAGCCGGTCCCAATCGTCCCAGTCCCAGCCGAAATGCGCCACGAGCGGGCCGAGCGCCAGCGCCGGGTCGGCGACCCGGCCCGTCACCACGATCTCCGCCCCGGCGAGCAGCGCGTCGGCGATCGGCCGGGCGCCGAGGTAAACGTTGGCGGCAATCAGTTCCGCCGTGTCGCCGGCCAATCCGGCGTCGCCCTCCCACACCTGCATCCCGTCGAGGTCGCCGGCTGCAACGGCGTCGCGTATGTCATCCCCGTGCACGACCGCGATGCGCGGCTGCGGCAGCCCGGCCTCCGCGGCCAGTTGCTGCAGCAGGCGAGCCGCGGCGGGCGGGTTGGCCGCGCCGAAGTTGCCCACGATGGGGATGCCGGCACGCAGGCAGGCCGGGAGCACCGGCCCAACCAGCTCGGCCAGCAGCGGCTCGTAGCCGGCGCCGGGGTCGGCCCGGCGGGCGACGTGGCCCAGGGCCAAGGTGCGCTCGGCCAGGGTCTCGAACATGATGGCGCCGGGCCGTCCGGAGCGGGCGATGGCGTCCACCACCGGCCACGGCGCGTCCGTCCGGTCGCCGGAGAACCCGGCGCCGCAGCCCATCAGGAATGCGCCTGTGTCCATTCCAACGCTCCTCCCCACCAGCCCTCAGGTGCCGCTGCCGAGTAGTGCAGCACGCTTCGCCGGACGGCGCGAGGGGTTGCGGGCAGGGAAGAGCAGCCGGCGCATCGCAGCCAAACCTTGTCGCACGCGCTGTGACGACGGCCAAGGCTGGCCGGGCCATGCACGAGGCGGGTTCCGGCCCTCATGAAGCCGGCTGGACACTGATGAACCCAAGTCGGAATGTGCGCGTCTCGACATCGCCAGGAGCACGCAGGTGGACAGCTACCGTCTCCACTACTTTCCGGAGTCCGGCAACAGCTACAAGCTGGCCTTGATGCTGACCTTCTGCGGGCAGACATTTGAGCCCGTCTGGACCGACTTCGCAGCCCGGGTCACCTGGACCCCGGAGTGGCGGCGGACCGTGAACCCCATGGGGGAAATCCCGGTGCTTGAGGAGAACGGCGTCAAGCTGACGCAGACCGGTCCCATCCTGCTCCACCTTGCCGAGAGATATGGCGGGTTCGGAGGCGCCGACGACTCCGAGCGCTTCGAGGTGCTCCGCTGGCTATTCTGGGACAACCAGAAGCTGTCAGGCTTCATGGCGGCCTACCGGTTCCGGCGCGCCTTCATGCGTGACTCCGATCCCGCGGTGCTGGCGTTCATGCGCAGCCGGGTGGACGACTTCCTCGGCATCGTCGAGGACCACATGATCGGGCGTCCGTTCGTAATCGGGGATCGCCCGACCATCGCCGACCTGTCCATGTGCGCGTATCTGTCGTTCCCGCCGGACGAGACGGGATACGATCTCGGCGCCAGCCACCCTCAGGTCCATGCGTGGCTGGGCCGGATCGCGGCGCTGCCAGGCTGGCAGGCTCCCTACGACCTCCTGCCGGGTCAGCGCCTGCCCCGTTTCACATGAGACCCCGCCTTTGACCCAACCCTTGGGCGCCACAAGAGATCAGCCCTTCCTGGCGTTCCAGAAGATCGGGAACGGGCTGTCCAACACCCCCGTCACGTTGTCCCGCATCGCAGCGGGCTGGAAGAATTGGCCGAGCGGAACATAGGGCACCTCGTCCCACACCGCTATCTGGATCGCATCCGTCGCCCGCTTGCGCGCCGCGTTGTCCGGAGCCTCAAACCAGTCGGTCCGCAGGCCCTCGATGCGCGGGCTGGTCGGCCAGCCGAACCAGGCATTGGCGCCGTTGCCCAGGATCGGGTAGTGCCCGCCGGGGTCGGCGGTGTTCAGCCCCTCCCAGCCCGTGCAGAAAATGCTCCAGCCGCCGCGCTCCACGGGCTCCTTGCTGGCCCGGCGCCGCACCACCGTGCCCCAGTTACTGGGGGGCAGTGCAGCACGCTTTGCAGGACGGCGAGAGGGGCGGCGGAGGCCGCTGTAAGGAGCGGCTACTCCGCCGCGTTCGCCATCGGCGCTGCCATCGCCGGACGGCTCAGGCGAAGGACCTGTAACGCCATGCGACAAACCCCTTTATCGTTATGTTGATCCGGACGGAGTAGGGCGGACAAGCGGTCCTGCGTACCACATGCGGACGGGTAAGCCCGCTTCGTAATCAGTTCGCCAGTCGCCTGACGAGCAGCAGGACCGGCGCTTGGGGCATACGATGAAGGCACGGTCCTTGTAAGCGGCCATGCCCTCTCCGCGGCCTCCCTGGCACGCTCGGCCGCACCAGGGAGTTCAGAACGCTTGGCTCAGAGATGACGTTGGCCAAACTACTTCGATGCCGAGCTTCTCTCGACCGTATAGCTGCCCACCTTCTCGCCCACGACCTGGGACGCGCCGTCCGTAAGCGACGTCAGCCGCGTGCTGCGGATGTCGAACTTGCCGCCGATCCCCACGAACTTGCCGGTGCCGCCGAGCCACTCGCCCGTCGCCTGCGGCGTCGCAGCCGGTTGCTGGACGGGGTAGTCGAACCGCTCGTATACGTGGTCGCCGTCCGCGTCGGCATAGTCGCAATATCCGTGGTTCTCGAAGGTCTTGGCTCCGGCATCGGTCGTGGCCATGCTGGCGCAGCGCCCGGCCATGTTGTGCAGCAAACCGCTGCCCGCCTGATTGACCGCGGTCATCATCGCCACGTTGACCGCGATGGTGCGGTTGTCCCCGATCGTGACGGGCTTCGTGGGCGACGAGTTGACCGCCGTGAAGGTGATGCGGAAGTCACCCTTGCTCGGAAAGTCCGCGGCGCGGGCGCCCAGCGGGCACAGCAGGACCATCAGACACCCGACGTTCAACGTGGCCGTCGTTGCGCTTGAGAGGCGTAGCATACGGTCTGTCATGACGTAACTCCCTCGCCTGATATGGGTATTGGCTCAGGCCGCCGGGCATCGTCAGGTTGGCCGCTGCGCCCGGTCGCGCGAGCCTGAACAGGTTAACTCGTTCATTCTGGTTTTGCAACCTTCATGATGCACGCTTAAGTAACGTTACGCCGCAATGTCCCTCCTGCCAGCGCTGCTGAGACAAGAAATGGAAGCAACCTTCGCGATGGCCGAACTCATCGTGATCTTTCGTGCAAGCCTTATCGCCCTGATACCGGTGGCCGAGCGTGCGCGGATCATTTGGCAAGGACCGGAAGTCTATGATCCTCGGGAAACCATTGAGCGGGCACTTTTTGCTTCCATTGTGGGGAGCATCATAGAAAACGCTCGACCGTCTCCATTTTGCCCTCTGCCTAAGTATGGCATCACGCACCGGAGCTATGCCGATCTGAGCTTCATAATAGATCGTACGGCGAGATTGCGTGGCGAGCGCCTCATGTTTATAGAACTAACAACGTTACGGGACCCGTTCGACACGATGTGCTTCCTCGAACTTGGGGCTGACTTCATCCCCACTGGCCAGACCGTCGAGTCATCAGTTTTGCAAGTTGCGCCTGAGCTGGCAGCCAGGACAGCGAGCGGCCTCAGCTACTGCGACGTGATCGAATACGACGAATGAACACCCGGATGAGCAGCCGTGTCCCGGCACGTCATGTCTCCGGTCCACCCCACCTGCCACGCTGTCCTGCCCGTTCTATGGCGTGACCCCGTTATAGGATTTCAGGTGTCCCACGCCCAGGGCTGCGCGGGGTTCGGAGCGGCCGTCTTGAGCGGTGCGGGCCGGGAGCGCGTCCGTGCACCGCTCCCTCAGAAAAATGTTTCGGCAGCGGCGGGTTGCGGGAACAGCGGTGCTGCACTCGTGGCTTCCATCATAAACGGCCATGGGTGACTGAGGTCATATATCGGCGGGGCTTGGTCCAGCCTCGGAAGCACCCCGGCTCTGGCCGTCCCTCGTAACGGGCAAGCCCGACTCCACGATCCCCGCATACATCCCCGCCCCATACGGGATCGCCTCGTCATTGAACGCATACCCGGGATGGTGCGGCGAAAAGCCCGGCCCGTTGCCGACGTTCAGGTAAGCGCCGGGCACCTGCTCCAGCATGAACGAAAAGTCCTCCGACCCCATCACCGGCGGCTTGTCCCCGAACAGCCGCTCCGCCCCGGCCAGTTCCGTGGCGACCTGCTTGACCAGCTCGACCGGTTCGGCCGCGTTCACAGTGGGGGCGAAGATCAGGCGCCAGTCCACCTCTGCTGTTGCGCCGAATCCGGACGCCACGCCCTCGGCCAGCCGCCGCAGCGCCGCCTCAATCGTGCTGCCGACGTCCCGGGTGAAGAACCGGGCGGTGCCGGACACGGTGGCCGCCTGCGGGATGATGTTGTAGGCGTCGCTGCCCACCACCTTCGTCACGCTCACGACGGCGGCGTCGCGCGGCGACAGGTTGCGCGACACGATGGATTGCAGCGCCGTCGCGATGTGGCAGGCGGTCAGCACGGGGTCCACGCTCTGCTCGGGACGCGCGGCGTGCGACCCCTTGCCGGACACCACGATGTCGAAGAACGCGCCGCCGGCCATCACTGCGCCCTCCCGCACGGCAAAGGCGCCGACGTCCATGCCGGTGCGGTTGTGCATCCCGTAGATCGCGTCGCACGGAAAGCGCTGGAACAGTCCGTCCCCCATCATCGCGAGGGCGCCGCCGCAGCCCTCCTCGCCGGGCTGGAAGATCAGGTGGACGATGCCGTCGAAGTTGCGGGTTTCCGCCAGATACTTGGCAGCGCCCAGCAGCATGGTGGTGTGCCCGTCATGGCCGCAGGCGTGCATGACGCCGGGCACGGTGGAGCGGAACGGCAGCTCCGTCGCCTCCTGCATCGGCAGCGCGTCCATGTCGGCGCGCAGGCCGACCGCGCAGTTGCCGGAGCCGGCGCGCAGCACGCCGACCACGCCGGTGCCGCCGACGCCCGTATGCACCTCGATGCCCCAGCCCCGCAGATGGTCCGCGACCAGGGCGGCGGTGCGGTGCTCGGCCATGCCAAGCTCCGGGTGGGCGTGCAGGTCATGGCGGATGGCGGTCAGCGCGGCGTGGTCACGGCGGATGTGGTCGAGGGCGGACATGGTCAGGCTCCGGCGAGGTCAGCTTGGATGTCATGTTGCACCCGTCGCAGCGCTGCCGGCAAACGTCCCCAAGCGTGGCCGCACCCCCGCCCACACCGGTGAAGGCCTGAGCGACCGTCGCCAGTTCCATCGTAGGGCGGGCAAGCGCAACGCCGCCCGCCAAACCGCAGCGCCGCCCCCGGCGGAAGGCGCAGCGTTTTTACGCTCTACAAACAAAGCCCTACGTCAGCCGGTGAACGCAGGACATTACGGCAGCCGCGCCAGCCGCTCGAATAGGAGGTCGAAGAAACCGTCCGCGTCCACCCGGTCCAGCCACATCGCATTGGGCGCACGCCCTGTAACGCCGTAGCGGTCGGCCACCGTCATTCCCAGGGTCAGCGGGCTGCCGGTCTCCACCGCCACGTTGATTCGCTGCCCGGTAAACAACCCCGGCCGCAACAGGTGCGCGATGACGCACGGATCGTGCAGCGGGCTGCCGCCCCGCTCCCGCACCGGCCCACCATCGCTGGCAAACAGCGCCGCCACCGCCCGCGCTGCAGCCGTGCCGACCCGGAGCAGCCGGGCCATCCGGTCCGGGGTCAGGCGCACCTGGTGCGTCAGGTCCAGCGGCAGCAACGTGAGCGGGACGCCGCTGCCCAGCACCACCCTTGCCGCGTCAGGGTCGGCGTGGACGTTGAACTCGGCTGCTGGGGTGACATTGCCGCCCTCGCTGCGGGCGCCGGCCATCCAGACAACCTCCGCGATGCGCTCCGCGATCTCCGGCGCCTTCACCAGCGCCACCGCCAGGTTGGTCGCGGGTCCGAGCAGGCACAGCGTCACCTCGCCCGGCGCTGCCGCGCGCAGGGTGTCCACCAGGTAGTCCACGCCATGCTCCGGGCGGCGAGGCGTCCGCGGCTCCGGCAGGTCCAGCCCGTGCAGGCCGGTGTCGCCGTGGACATGCTCGGCGGTGATCGGCGTGCGCAGCAGCGGGCGGGCGCAGCCGGCATAGACCGGCAGGTCCGGCCGGCCCGCCAGCTCCGCCAGGCGCCGGGCGTTGCCCTCCGTCCGCGTGACCGGCACGTTGCCGGCCACTGCCACTAGGGCGAGCACCTCCAGCTCCGCAGGCGATGCGAGGGCCAGCAGGATGGCGACGGCATCGTCCTTGCCGGGGTCGGTGTCTATGATGATCTTGCGCGGCATCCGCTATGTCCCTTGCAGGGTGCGGGCGGCCAGCGCCGCGCAGGCTTCGAACATCTCAAGCGAGTCGAACGGCCGGTCCAGCCCATCCCCAGGCACGACGATGGGATGGCCGCCGCCCTGGAGCACCGCGCCGGGGATCATGAGGTTGTCGGGCAGGCCGAAGCCCTCGACGCTCAGGCCCGGCATCGCGTCCGGCAGCGCGGCCAGGTGCGCCCGGGTGCGCCCGGTGAACGGCACGGCGCTGTTGGAATAGCCGAACACCGGCAGGCCGCGGCCCAGGAACCAGCCGATTTCTACAAGCGTGCCGCTGTCGGCGGACACGCCGCGGAACGGGGTCAGGTTGGCGATTACCAGGTCCGACGCTTCCATCATGGCAATGTCCTTGCGGTAGATGGTGGTCCAGGCCTCCTCGTCGCCCATGCCGCGCAGGCTCGCCACATCCTCGTTGAGCGGGGACAGGCCCTCTATGCCGTGCCGGGCGCAGATGGCCAGCTTGCGCTGTGCTTGCGCGGCGGCGTCGGGCAGGAACACGTCGGGTCCGGCCAGGTAGGCGCGGGGCATCAGCCCGGCCCAGCCAGGGTCTCGGGGCCAAAGGAATGCGGCAGCAGCTCCGCCAGCGTCGTGCGCAGCAGCACGGCTCCGGCTGGGTCCACGACGCGGACGTGGGTTCCGGCGACGCCGAACTCCCGAAGCTTCTGCCGGCAGCCGCCGCAGGGGGTGCAGAGGCCGGCCCCCGCCACCACCAGCTCGGCGATGCGTCGCCCGCCAGCCAGCACCATCGCGGCGATCGCCCCGGCCTCGGCGCAAGTGCCCTCGGGGTAGGCTGCGTTCTCCACGTTGCAGCCGGAGTGGATGGCGCCCGCATCCGTCCGCACCGCAGCGCCCACGGCGAAGCGGGAATACGGCGCATAGGCCCGTGTCCGTGCGGCTAGGGCGGCGTCGGCCAAGGGATCGGCCATGCTCAGCGTTCCTTCACGTAGGGGATGCCGCTGGCGGGCGGCGGCGTGGCGCGGCCGACGAAGCCAGCCAGCAGCACCACCGTCAAGACGTATGGCAGGGCCTGCACCGCCTCGACCGGGAACTCCCCGATGCCCGGTAGCACCAGGCCTTGCAAGCGGATCGCCGCCGCATCCAGCCCGCCGAACAGCAAGCACGCCAGCAGCACCGGCCAGGGCCGCCAGCCCCCCAGGATCAGCGCCGCGAGCGCGATGAAGCCGCGCCCAGCCACCATGTCCCGCGCGAACCCGGCCCCCTGCGCGATGGCGACATACGTTCCGGCGACGCCGCACAGCACGGAGGCGATCATCACCCCGGCATAACGCATCCGCGACACCGAGATCCCCGCCGCGTCCACCGCCGCCGGATGCTCCCCACAGGCCCGCAGCCGCAGGCCAAAGCGGGTGTGGCCAAGCACCCAGGCGCTGACGGGCACCAGCGCAAAGGCCAGGTAGCCCAGGACGGTCTGCCCGCCCAGGATCGAGCCATAGATGCGCCCGAGAACCGGCACGTCCGCCAACGCCGCCGTTCCCGGCAGCATGACAGGCCCGAATCGGCCCGACGCCGGCAGCGGTGGCGTCTGCCCACCGATGTGGAACCACGACAGCGCCAAGGTCGCCGTCAGCCCCGACGCGACAATGTTGATCGCCATGCCGGACACTACCTGGCTGCCCCGTAAGCTGACGGAGGCATAGGCGTGGACCAGCCCGAACAGGCATGCCGCCGCGATCCCCGCCAGCAGCCCCGGCACGGCTTGTCCCGTCACCGCCGCTGCCGCCCCGGCCGCAAAGGCGCCGGCCAGCATCTTGCCCTCCAGCCCCACGTCCACGATCCCCGACCGCTCCGAGAACAGGCCGGCCAGTGCCGCCAGCAGCAGCGGCACGGCTAGGCGCAGCGTCGCGGCCAGCACCGACAGCGCGGCGTCCAAGTCCACCATCAAGCCCGGCCCAGCACGCGGGACAGGCCAGGCCGCAGCATGTTGCCCAGGGCGCCTGCGAACAGGATCACCAGGCCCTGGATCAGCACCACGACCTCCGACGGCACCTCCGGCATGGCGAAGGCCAGCTCGGCGCCGCCCTGGGTCAGCGCGCCGAACAGCAGCGCCGCCAGCAGCACGCCCGCTGGGTGGTTGCGCCCCATCAGCGCTACCGCAATGCCGGTAAAACCGTAGCCGCCGGTGAACCCCAACTGCAGCCGGTGCTGCGCGCCCAGCAGCTCGTTGACGGCGATGCCGCCCGCCAGCGCACCCGACAGGGCCATCACCACGACCGTCAGCCGTCCCGAGGGGATGCCGGCATACCGCGCCACCCGCGCGCTGCCGCCCATGACCCGCAGGCCGTAGCCCCAGGGCGTGCGCCACACCAGCAGCCAAACCCCCAACGCTGCGGCCAGCGCCAGTATCAGGGCCAGATTGACCGGTGCGCCGCCGGGTGCTCCTAGGGCGGGCAACGCGGCGGATTTTGGGAAGGCCCGGCTTTCCGGCGACATGGACCCGGGCATCGTCAGCACGTTGACGACCAGCCAGACCGTCAGGGACGCGGCGATGAAGTTGAACATGATCGTCGTGATGACGATGTGGCTGCCCCGCCGGGCCTGCAGCCAGCCGGGGATGGCGGCCCATCCCGCCCCGAGCGCCGCGCCCCCGAGGATGGCCAGCGGCGCCAGCACCACGGCGGGCAGGGCGTCGCCGTTCAGCGCCACCGCCGTCACGCCCAGCCCGGCCAGCGCCGCCTGGCCCTCCGCGCCGATGTTGAACAGCCCGCCCTGGAACGCCACCGCGACCGCCAGCCCGGCGAAAGCCATGTCGGTCGCGTAGTACAGGGTGTAGCCGACCGCATCTGCCGAGCCGAGGCTGCCCACCGCCAGCGCCCGCAGCGCCACCACGGGATCGTTGCCGGTCGCCAGCACCAGCAGCGCCGTGACCAGTAGCGCCAGCAGCAGGTTCAGCAGCGGCAGCAGCGCGATCTCGGCCCAGCGGGGCAGGGCGGTCACGCCGCCTGCTCCTGCCCGACGCCGGCCATCATCAGGCCCAGGCGTTCCCCCGTCGCCTCCGCCGCCGGCACCTCGCCAACGAAGCGCCCGTCGCACATCACCAGGATGCGGTCGGCAAGGGCCAGGATTTCGTCCAGCTCGACCGACACCACCAGCACCGCCTTACCCGCGGCACGGCAGGCCAGCAGGCGGGCGTGGATCGCCTCGATCCCGCCGATGTCCACGCCGCGGGTGGGTTGGCCGATCAGCAGCACCGCCGGATTACGGCCGATCTCGCGCCCTAGCACCAGCTTCTGCTGGTTGCCGCCGGAAAGCTGCCCGGCACGCAGCCGGGGATCGGGCGGCCGCACATCGAACTCCCGCATCAGCGCCGCGCCGTGCCGTCCGATCCGGCCCGGGGACAGCAGGCCCAGGCGGCCGCGGTAGGCTCCGTCGTTTTGATAGCCCAGGATGGCGGTGTCCGCGGCGGTCGCCTGCACCAGCAAGCCGTCGCGCAGCCGGTCCTCCGGCACGTGGCCCAGCCCCTGCCTCCGCAGGGCGGCAGCATCGAAGCGCGGCCCGGGGAACACGCTCTGCCCGCATAGGCGTATTCCGCCCGCGGAGGGCGGGCGCATTCCAGCCAGCGCTTCCAGCAGCTCGCCTTGGCCGTTGCCGGCAATACCCGCAATGGCGACGATCTCCCCGCCCCGTACCTGAAAATCCACGCCGCGCACCCGCTCCGCCCCGGCGTCATCGCGCACGGACAGGCCGCGCACCTCCAGCAGCGCCGGGCCGGGCACCTGCACCGCACGGGGCAGGGGCGGGGCGGGGCGGCGGCCGATCATCAACTCGCCAAGCTCCGCCGGCGTCGTCGCGGCGGTCTCGCGGTGGGCCACCATCCTACCCCCGCGCATTACCGACACCCGGTCGGTGGCGGCCATGACCTCCCGCAGCTTATGCGTCACCAGCAGCACCGCGCAGCCCTGGCCGCGGAGCGAACGCAGCACCCGGAACAGGTCATCTGCCTCCTGCGGCGTCAGCACGCCGGTCGGCTCGTCCAGGATCAGCACGCGGGCGCCGCGATACAGGGCGCGGAGGATCTCCACCCGCTGCTGCCCGCCCACAGGCAGGTTGCCCACGCGCGTGTCCGGGTCCACGCGGAGGCCATACTCGTCGCCCAGTCGGGCCAGACCGGCACGCGCCTGCGCCGCTCCTGCCGCGAGCCTGCGCCCACCCTCGGCTCCGAGCATCACGTTCTCCAGCACCGTGAAGCCGTCCACCAGCATGAAGTGCTGATAGACCATGCCGATGCCCAGCCGGATTGCGTCGCGGCTGTCGCGGATCGTGACGGTCTGCCCGTCCACCAGGATCGTGCCGGCGTCCGCCTGGTGGTAGCCGTGCAGGATCGCCATCAGCGTGGACTTGCCTGCGCCGTTCTCGCCGATGATGCCGTGTATGCTGCCGGGCTGCACCTGCAGGTCCACGTCGCGGTTGGCTTGGACAGCGCCGAACCGCTTGCCGATCCCGCACAGCTCTATGGCCGGCGGGGGCGACGCGGTCACACTCCTGATTCGGGGCTAATTCGGGCAGGCGTTGTCGCTGGTGTAGTCGTGCACGGTCACGCGCCCGGCGACGATGTCGGCCCGTGCGGCATCCACCCGGCTCCGCATGTCAGCCGTCACCGCCTGGGCGTTGTTGCTGTCGAACGCCAGCCCGACGCCGTTCTCCGGCAGGCCGAGCACGAGCGTGCCGGGATGCCAGGTGCCGGCGCGGGCGGCCTCCAGCGTCGTCTTCGTCGCCACGTCCAGCTCCTTGATCATGCTGGTCAGCACCCGGCCCGGGTGCAGCGCGTTCTGGTTGCTGTCCACGCCGATGCCGTATTTCCCGGCATCCGCCGCCGCCTGCAATACGCCCACCCCGGTGGCCCCAGCGGCATGGAACACCACGTCCGCCCCACGCTCGATCTGCGAGCGCGCCAACTCCGCCCCGCGCACCGGGTCCGCCCAGGCCGCGGGGGTGGAGCCGGTCATGTTCTGCAGCACCTCCACCTTCGGGTTGGCGGCGCGGGCGCCCTGCACATAGCCGCAGGCGAACTTGCGGATCAGCGGCACGTCCATGCCGCCGACGAAGCCGATCTTGCCGGTGCCGCTGCGTAGCGCCGCAAGCATTCCGGCGAGGTAGCTGCCCTGCTCCTCCCGGAACACGATGGACTGGACATTGGGTGCATCCACCACGGCGTCCATGATGACGAAGTGCAGCGCCGGGAAGTCGGCGGCGACGGCCTTGACCGCCGTGGCGTGGCCGAAGCCGACGGCGACGATCGGGTCCTGGCCGCGACGGGCGAAGTTGCGCAGCGCCTGCTCGCGTTGAGTTGCGTTCAGCACCTCGAACTCGCTGACGGCGACGCCGGTTGCCTTGGTGAACGCCTCGGCTCCGTCATGGACGCTCTCGTTGAACGACTTGTCGAACTTGCCGCCCATGTCGAACACGATGGCGGGGGTGATCTCGGCCGCACGCGCGGCGCCCAGGGACACCGTCCCCAAAGCCAAGGCGGCGGTCAGCAGGGTAGCAGGCAGTCGCAGCATCGTTTTTCCTTCCCATGCCGTCCCGGCGCGGTGGCCCGGGACACTCACGCGTCCGGGGAACCATATGGCAGGCAAACGGCATCATCAATCGGGAGCAGGCTGGTGTAGGCTGCACGTGCGCCAGCCGCGCCAGGGAGGCCCGTGATGCAGTCACTGACCGCTTCGGAGTGCAATGGATGCCGAGCCGCCGCCTGAAAGCCTGTTTGAGCGGGCTCCGGGTCGGCCCAACGGTGCTTTTCGGCGCCGGGTGCGCTGGGACCTTGACCCGATGCGACGGCATCGTGGCTGCGGTCCTTCCTGCCCGGCACAAAAAATCCCCTGCTGGACCGCAACCGGCGCCCGCTCAAACAGGCTCTGACGGGCGGCACATGACTTGCTTAGCCGCTGCTTGATGGTTGACCCCGGCACTGTCGAGCTGATCGGCATCACCAAACGCTACGGCCCCGCCGTGGCGGTGGACGGCGTCTCTTTGCGCGTGGCGGCTGGCGCCTATTGCTGCCTGCTCGGCCCGTCCGGCTGCGGCAAGACGACGACGCTGCGGATCATCGCCGGGCATGAGACGGCGACCGGCGGCACAGTCCGGGTCGGCGCGGAGGATGTGACCGCGGCGCCTCCCGGTCGCCGGGGCACGGCGATGATGTTCCAAAGCTACGCCCTGTTCCCGCATCTGACCTGCCTGGACAACGTCGCCTTCAGCCTGAAGCTACGCGGCGAGGCGAAGGCGGCCCGGCGGAGGCGGGCTGCCGAGATGCTGGCGCGGGTGCAGATGGACCGCTACGCCGGCCGCCTGCCGGCACAGCTCAGCGGCGGGCAGCAGCAGCGGGTGGCGCTGGCCCGGGCGCTGATGACCAATCCGCGAGTGCTGCTGCTGGACGAGCCGCTGTCGGCGCTCGACCCCGAACTGCGCATCCGCATGCGGGAGGAGCTGAAGCGGCTGCAGCGCGACCTCGGCATGACCTTCGTCCACGTGACCCACAGCCAGGAGGAGGCCATGGCGCTGTCCGACGTGATGGTGGTGATGGAGGCCGGGCGCATCGTGCAGGCCGCATCCCCGCGCGAGGTGTTCGAGCGCCCGGCCACCGCCTTCGTCGCCCGGTTCATCGGCGGCCACAACGTGCTGCCCGGCCCGCACGGCGCAGTGGCAGTACGCGCCGACAAGTGCCGCATCGGTGGGCAGCGGGATGACGGCGGCCATGTCACCGGCCCGGTCCTCGCCGTCGAGTATCAGGGCGCCGCCGTGCGCGTCGTGGTCCGGCTGGGCGATGCGGACGAGGCCGTCGCCCTTGTGCCTGACGCCGAGTTTCACGCAGCGCCCATCGCAATCGGCGACCGGGCCGCGCTAGGCTGGTCTGCCTGCGACGCCCATGCCATCGCCTGAACTCAAGATTAAAACCCCAGAGAAGGAGCGCCCTGCCATGAGCACGACTCGCCGCCGCCTGCTGAAAGCCGCCTCCGCCGCCGCCGGCACCGCCGCCGCGTTCCCCACGGGGTTCCCGACGATCTGGGCGCAGAACATCAAGAACGTGACCCTGCGCCAGTTCGGCACCGGCGTGTCGGCGCTGAACCCGATCGCAGAAAAGGTGAAGCAGGACCTGGGCTTCACCCTGCAGATGACCGCGCTGGACACCGACGCCGTGGCGCAAAAGGCGGTGACGCAGCCGCGCAGCTACGACGTGGCCGACATCGAGTATTTCCTGTGCAAGAAAATCTTCCCTACCGGCGTGCTGCAGGCGATGGACGTGAAGCGGATCAAGCAGTACGACAACATCGTCCCGATCTTCACCACCGGCAAGCTGACGCCCACCAGCACCGTGGGCCAGGGGACGTCGCCGCACACGGTCGGATTTGTGGAGGGCGCCGGGTCCACCAAGTTCACCCAGACGCCCAGCGGCTGGATGACGCTGATCCCCACCATCTACAACGCCGACACGCTTGGCATACGCCCGGACCTGGTGGGCCGCCCGATCACGCAGTGGAAGGACTTGGTGGACCCGGCCTTCAAGGGCCGCGCCAGCATCCTCAACATCCCCGGCATCGGCATCATGGACGCGGCCATGGTGATGGAAAGCCTGGGCCAGATGAAATATGCCGACAAGGGCAACATGACCAAGGAAGAGATCGACAAGACTGTCGCCTTCCTGATCGAGACCAAGCGCGCCGGGCAGTTCCGCGCCTTCTGGAAAAGCTTCGACGAGAGCGTAAACCTGATGGCGGCCGGCGAGGTCGTCATACAATCCATGTGGTCGCCGGCCGTCACCGCCGTGCGGTCCCGCGGCATCGCCTGCACCTATCAGCCGCTGACCGAGGGCTACCGCGGCTGGGGCGGCGGCCTGGGCATCGCCAAGCACCTGAGCGGGTTGGAGCTGGATGCGGCCTATGAATACATCAACTGGTATTTGTCGGGCTGGGTCGGCGCTTATCTCAACCGGCAGGGCTACTACAGCGCCGTGCTGGACACCGCCAAGCAGAACATGAGCGCGGACGAGTGGGGATACTGGATGGAGGGCAAGGCCGCGGCGGCCGACATCGTAAGCCCCGACGGCAAGGTGATTGACAAGGCCGGCGCCAAGCGGGACGGCGGCTCGTTCGAGGAGCGGATGGGCAAGGTTGCATGCTGGAACTCGGTGATGGACCAGGACCGCTACATGGTCCAGAAGTGGAACGAGTTCGTGGCGGCTTGATGCGGGAGCCGTGCAGGGCGGAGAACCGCCCCGCCGCGGCAGCCCGGCGGCGTCAAGCAGGCCATCCGCGATTGGACAGGCCCCGCTTCCTACTCCCTTTCCCTCCGGGAGAGGGTTGGGGTGAGGGAAAGGCCGCAGAAGCGGGTTTTACCAAGTGGAGTGCGATCAGCCCTAGCGTTATTTCGGAGTGTGCTGCTTGGCTTCCCTCACCCCGACCCTCTCCCGGAGGGAAAGGGAGCAGCAAGCGGCCCCACCTGTCCGCGGACCGCTGTGCCACGTGCCGCCCTCAATGACGGCCGGGAGCATGCGGCCCTATCTCCAGGCCCTGCCGCTTGCCGCCGTCCTGCTCGGCTTCTTGGTGCTGCCGCTGCTGGCGATCCTAGTCGTCAGCTTCTGGGACTACGACAGCGTGCGGGTCATCCCCGCCTTCATGCTGGACAACTACCGGGATGTGCTGGGTTCGGCAGTGACTTGGCGGACCTATGGCAACACCCTGAAGTATGCCGCGCTGGTCTGGGCCATCACCCTGCCGCTGGGGTTCGGCATCGCCTACTACCTGGCGTTCCACATCCGTACGACCGCAATGCAGACAGCGCTGTTCCTAGTATGCACGGTGCCGTTCCTGACCAGCAACATCATCCGCATGATCTCCTGGGTGCCGTTCCTGGGCCGCAACGGGCTGGTCAACGGCGCGCTGATGGGCATGGGGCTGGTGGACCGTCCGCTGGAGGCGCTGCTGTTCTCCGACTTCGCGGTCGTGCTGGCCTTCGTCCACCTGTATGCGCTGTTCATGGTGGTGCCCGTGTTCAACTCCATGATGCGGATTGACCGGCGCCTGCTGGAGGCGGCGCGAGATGCCGGCGCGACAGGCGCACAGGTTGTCTGGAACGTCGTCGTTCCGCTGTGCCGGCCCGGCCTCGGCATCGGATCGGTGTTCGTGGTCACGCTGGTGATGGGCGACTTCATCACCGTCCGGCTGATGGGCGGAGGGCAGCGGGCGTCGGTCGGGCTGATGATCTCCAACCAGATCGGCCTGCTGCAATACCCGGCGGCCTGCGCCAACGCCGTCGTGCTGCTGGCGGTCGTGTTGCTGATGGTGGGCGCGATCCTGCGCCTGTCCGGCGTGCGGCGGGAGCTATAGAGATGGCGCGGGCGCTGCTGACGCTGCTGTTCCTGGCCTTCGTGCTGTTCCTGTATGGGCCGATCCTGACCATCGTCGTGCTGGCGTTCGGAGGTCCGGACAGCGGGCTGACCTTTCCGATGCGCGGCGTGTCGCTGCACTGGTTCCAGCAGTTGCTGGCGACCCAGGCGGTGGGCGACCTGGGTGCGGCGCTGCGGCGGACCGCGGCGTTGGCGGCGATGGTCACGGTTGTCACGGTCTGCGCGGCGCTGGCCGCCGGGCTGGCGTTCCGGCGTCCGTTCCGAGGCAGCAGCGCGCTGTTCGTGCTGGCGCTGTCGAGCCTCATCGTGCCGTCCATCCTGGTCAGCCTGGGCGTGGGCCTGGTGTTCAGCCAGGCCGGACTGGACACGGCGTGGTGGAGTTCCGCGTTCGGCGCGCAACTGACCTGGACCCTGCCGTTCGGGCTGCTCATCACCTTCGCCGTGCTGAACCGCTTCGACCGGTCGTGGGAAGAGGCGGCGCGCGACCTGGGCGCGACGCCTTGGCAGGTGTTCCGCCTGGTGATGCTGCCGATCCTGGCGCCGAGCATCGTCGGCATCGGCCTGTTTGGCTTTACCCTGAGCTGGGACGAGTTCCCACGCACCCTGCTGACCGCCGGCAGCGACAATACGCTGCCGCTGGAGATCTACGGCATGACGACGAACGTCACCTCGCCGGTGCTGTATGCGCTGGGGGCGGCGACGACCGGGATTTCACTGCTGGCGATCCTGGCGACGTTGCTGACGATCCGCAGGCTGGGCGCCCGGGCGGTGCGGGGCTGACCGGCTGCCTGCACGCTGGACGGTCGTCGGCGCATCACCTGGTCTGCCGGGCGATGCTGCAACCCATCTCCGTGCCGCGGCGTTCGGGCGTGGCAATCAGGGGAGGCCGGCATGGGCGACACGACGGTGATCAAGGTGGACAGCAGCCATTCGCCGAAGGGACCAGGTGGACAGGTGTATCTCGCAACCGGCAAGAACATCGCGATGCGGATGTGGCGGGATGTGGCGCCGGGCACGGAGGAGGCGCCGGTGCGGCGGGCATACGACTGCGCCGGCTATGCCATCAGCGGCCGGGCCGAGCTGCATACAGAAGGACAAGTGATCCTGCTCAACCCCGGCGATTCCTGGATCGTTCCGCGTGGGGCCGAGCACAGCTACAAGATCCTGGAAGCCTTTACCGCCGTCGAGGCAACGACTCCTCCGGCTGCGGTGCACGGGCGGGACGAGTCCGCGGCATAGGCTGGCGTATGGGACAGTAGTAGGCAGGGGCGGTCTTCGTCCTGCTACTTCGTCCCATATAGCCGGTCTCCGGCATCGCCCAGGCCCGGGCGGATGTAACCGTGCTCATCGAGCTGCCGGTCCACCGCCGCGGTATAAACGGGGACATCAGGGTGTTCGTGTGCCAGCACGGCCAGTCCTTCCGGAGCGGCCAGCAGGCATACGAAGCGCAACTGCGCCGCCCCGGCCTGACGCAGGCGGGACAGCGCCGCCGCAGCGGAATGGCCGGTCGCCAGCATCGGGTCCACCAATACCACCATGCGATCCGGCAGGTCGTCCGGCAGCTTGAGGTAGTACTCGACCGGCACCAGCGTCGTGGGATCGCGGTATAGCCCGATATGGCCGACGCGAGCGGAGGGGATCAGGTCCAGCATCCCATCAAGGATGCCGGTGCCAGCGCGCAGGATCGGCACGAAGCAGATCTTCTTGCCGGCCAGGGACGGCGACTCCATTGTTTCCAACGGTGTTTCAATGGTGACGTTTTCCAGCGGCAGGTCACGCGTGACCTCGTAGGCCATCAGCAGGCTGATCTCGCGGGCGATCTGGCGGAAGTCGGCCGTCGCCGTGTCCTTCTGCCGCAGCAGCGTCAGCTTGTGCTGCACGAGTGGATGCGTGACGACAGTGACGTTGGACATGGTCTGCACCTTAACGACGTATGCTTGCGGCTCCCTTCCCTCCGGAAGAGGGCTGGGGTGAGGGGGTCTTGTCTGGGAACGGGAGACGGCTGGCGCCATCGGACCAAGATCCTCTCCGGTCAAACACTGTGCCGGAAGACCCCCTCACTCCGGCTCTCTCCCGGAAAGAGAGAGGGGAAAGTAAGCCATCCCCGTCAGAACACTGTCCCGTCGCTGACCACCTGCAATGGCGGGCCGCCGCCGGAGCGGCGTTCGGCGGCGACCGCGCGGCCGGCGGCCCAGGTGCCGCCTTCCAGGATGCGCGACAAGGGCAGCGATGCCTCGTCGCGGCCCAGGCGCTCGCGCATCATCGGCGCCAGCCGGTCCAGCAGCGCCACCGTCAGCGCCCGCCACTCCACGACCGCGGGATGGCCCGCCTGCAACGGCGCCTGCGCCAGTGCCGGGTCGCGCAGCCCTAGTACGCCGAGGTCGAGCAGAAGACCGCCATTCCGATATTCCGGCAATCCTGTTAGGTCCGCGCTGCCGGTGACGGGCACTCCGGAATCTTCAAACACCTCGATCAGCGAATACGCCAGCCACTGCGACAGCTTGTGGAACGGCACCAGCCCATCGCCGGGCGCAGCCGGATGCGGCCATACATCCCCCAATGAGCGCCCGGCCATCACGATCCGGGATGGCCAGGCCGGCCCCAGCCCATCCAGCAGCGCCGCCAGCAGCGCCGCCGCCCCGACCGTCCCGGATGGCGCGAGAGCGTCATACAGCCCGCCAATCCGGCCGGTCGCGAACAGGTCCGGCCGGGCCAGGACCGCCGCGCCAAGGTTCCGCATCAGCGCCGCCCGGCCCTCCAGTCCGGCGAGCGCGTTCCCTTCGGCGACTTGGAACGCCTGGCCCAGTTCCGCCGCGTCAACCGCCATAAGCCCTGCCGCGTCCGCCTGCGGCAGTCGCTCCGCCGAGAACAGCCCGGCGCGAAACGCCGCGAGGCTTGCCACCGCAAGCCCCTCCGACCGGGCCAGCACCTGCCCGGTCTCCGCGTCGTGAAAATGCCACTCCGACCCGGCGCCCGCGTCCAGCAGCACGCTGACCACGCAAAGGTCTATCCGCGTGCGGGCCAGCGCCGTCGCATCCAGCCCGCCTAACTCAGCCTGCAGCGCTCCCCAGCGGTCCACCCCGCCCGCCGCGAAGTGCCGCCAGCGCGCATGGTGCGGGATGTCCAGCGTAGGATAGTTCCGCCGGATCACTGCCGCAGTATAATCAGCGCAGGCCGGCAGCCGCCCGAGGTCCACTTCCATGTTCGGCAGCCCGGCGCCGAGCGCCACGTCCAGCAGGCCGGTGCACCGCTCCCGCACCGCAGCCGCGCTGCACAGCCATGCCGCCAGGGCAGCGTCATCCATCCAGGCCGCGGCCCTTTGCCACATGCAGCTCGGCCGCGTCCGGCACCGCCGCCGTGAAGTAGCCGGCGGCCTTCTTGGCGTCCATCTCGACGCTTGCGTCGGCGGGGATCAGCCAGTCCGGGATCGGCACGCGCTCCACGACCTCGATGCCGCTTGCGGTAATCGGCGCGTATTTCAGGTTGCTCATGGACACCAGCCGGTCAATCCGGGTGATGCCGAGCCAGTGCAGCACGTCCGGCATCAGCTCCTGGCATCGCATGTCCTGCACGCCGGCGACGCACTCCGTCCGCTCAAAGTAGGCGTCGGCGCGGTCGCCGCCGGGCTGACGCTTGCGGGCGTTATAAACCAGGAACTTCGTCACCTCGCCCAGGGCGCGGCCTTCCTTGCGGTTGTAAACGACGACGCCGACGCCGCCGGCTTGGGCCATTTCGATGGCGACCTCGATCCCCTGCGCCAGGTAGGGGCGGCAGGTGCAGATGTCGGATCCGAACACGTCGGAGCCGTTGCACTCGTCATGGATGCGGCAGGCGATGCGCGTTTCGGACCGGCCCAGCCGTGCCGGGTCGCCCATTAGGTAAACGGTGGTGCCGCCGATGGGCGGCAGGAACACGTTCAGGTCCGGGCGGGTCACCAGCTCGGGGAACATGCCGCCGGTGTGCTCGAACAGCGCGCGGCGCAGATCGGGAAGCGGGATGCCGAAGCGCCGGGCGACGCCGGGCAGGTGCCATACTGGCTCGATGGCGATCTTGGTCACGCGCACGTCGCCAGCCGCGGTCAGCACGTCGCCGTCCGGGATCAGGCGCCCGGCGCGCATGGCGTCGGTGATCTCGGGCATGTTGATGTGGGCCCGCGTCACGGCGATGCTGGGCCGCACGTCCTGTCCGGCGGCGATCTCTTCGGCGAAGACCTCTGCCGGCATGTGCCCCCAGGGGTCGAGCGACACGATCGCGTCCCCGGCCCACTGCGGAAACGGCCCGATGGGCACGGCCGGTGCAGTGTTTGTCAGGTCGGGACGGTGCGCCGGGTCCAACTGCCCGGCCGCCACCGCCAGCGCGCGATACAGCGAATACGCGCCGGCATGGGTGCCAATTGCATTGCGGCCCGGGGCGGCGTGAAGGGTCGCCACCACTGGGCCACGTGCCCTGGCGTCGCCTATGCCCCAAACCAAGGGCCGGACGCCCCGCACGTTGCGCGGATGCGACGTGAGCACGATCGCGCGCGGCGCGGGCTTCTGCTCATTCGCTGCCTGCAGCGGCGGGGTGGGCAGGTCCATGGTGCGTCCTATGCTGCTGCGGTTCGCCAAGCTTGGGGCGGCGGCACCGGACGGTCAATCCATCGGATCTGCGCCGTCTGCCGCCGCTCTCACGCACAAAGGTAGCATACGAACTGCTAAGCAGCCCTTCGAAACATAGCCTGCAAACAAACGGTTACAAATAATTGCGCAGCCGTACCGGCCTATAGACGGAATGGAGCGCGCAGGCCCGCTCAGTCCAGCACCGCCGGGTGGTCCCCGTCCGCCTTGGCGGCGACTGCAGGCCGGCGCATCAGGAACAGCAGCAGAGCCGCCGGGGCCGTAACCAGCATCATCGCCTTGAAGTCGTCGAGGTAGGCGATGATGGACGCCTGCTGATTGATGATCCCATCCAGGATGGCGGCGCCCTTCGGCGTGCCCGGCGCCAGCAGTTGCGCCACCACCCCGTGCCCGTGCAGCGCCTGGTTGAACGGCGTGATCCCTGCCGCCAGTTCGGCATGGTTGATCTGTATGTTGCGGGCCAGCAGCGCCGATGACGCCGATACGCCCACTGCGCTGCCAACGTTGCGCAGCAGCGACAGCAGGGAGGTCCCATCGGTCCGCAGCTCCGCCGGCAGCGTCGCAAACGCGATCACCTGCAATGGGATGAACACGAAGCCCAGCCCGGCACCCTGCACGACGATAATCCAGATCACCCTCCCGCTGTCCACGTCGGGCGTCCAGCCGGTCATATCCCACAGGCTCCAGGTCAGCAGCACGATCCCCAGCGCCATCAGGCCACGCGGGTCCACCCGGGACGACAGCCGTCCGGAGATCATCATGGCCGCCATAGTACCGAAACCTCGCGGCGCCATCACCAGCCCGGCCGTCGCCACCGGATAGTTCGCCAGGGTCTGCAGCCACGGCGCCAGCAGGGCGGACGACGCCAGCAAAATCATGCCGACCGCGAACATCACCGCGAGGCTGGCCGAGAGGTTGCGGTCCCTGAACAGGCGCGGGGCGATGAATGGCTGCTCCGCCGTCAGCAGGTGGACCACGAACAGGTATATGCCCAGCCCGGCCAGCAACGCCTCGATGATGATCTCGCGCGATCCGAACCAGTCCTGGTCCTGTCCCCGGTCCAGCATGAGCTGGAAGGCGCCCAGCCCTAGG
>JAABUT010000417.1_pt1 | contig 70972 bp, 83 predicted proteins | sample 5559281 | NCBI WGS metagenome assembly JAABUT01 (sample SAMN10711880, study PRJNA513359) | rock metagenome | isolation source: Antarctica rocks | place: Antarctica: Victoria Land, Ricker Hills nord | collected 2016-01-04 | reverse complement strand
ATCGAAAGATAATCTGAAAGTTAAACTTCGATAGAATATTCAGATAGTTCGCTTGTCATCGAGTCAGCTGTTTGTTTTTCATAAAGATCTTCAAAGTCTGATGATCAGTAAACATCTGAATAGATAGTTCAGTATCTTCTAGTTCGAGTCATCAGTGTTCGAAGCATCGAATGATAGCTAGCAATTTCTTGTCATAGATGTGATAATTGCATTCAGCTGAAATCATGCTCTTGCTATAGAAGACTATCGAGTGAAGCACATTCTCATCATCGTACTGAGATAGTATGTCGTCTTTTACATAGTTGAATGCATCGATTTTCAAAATAGCTTGACGTTTGACATCGAAATGACGTAGAACTGAAGTCGAGCTGATCTGCTTCTTTAGATTGTCAAAGACTTCGACGCAGACTTCGTTTCAAACAAAAGACGTGTCTTTTCAAGTCAGCTGAGTGAATGACTTGACTAGTTTTGAAAAGTTCTTGATGAAGCGTCGATAGAAATTGACGAAGTCGACGAAGTCTTGTATCTCTTTTAGATTAGTAGATGTAGCTCAATTGACTATAGCTTTCACTTTGATAGAATTCATGCAAAGATCTTGTTCTGATACTATGACTTTTAAGAAGACTGTTTCTTCTACGTTGAATTTGCACTTTCGAATATCTATTTGCAGATCAGCGTCTCATAGACGATCTAGTATCATCTTGACATGTTGTCTATGCTTCTTTTGAGTCTTGCTGTATATGAGAATGTCGTCTAAATAAGCTTGGCAGAAGTCATTTAGAAAGTCTCATAGAACATCGTTCATATATTGCTGAAACGAGATCGAATCATTTGTTAATTCGAATGATAGAATCTTTGATTTGTACGCTTCTAGAGCGATAATGAAGATCGTATAGTTCTCACTATCGAGATGCATACGAAGTTTGTTGAAAGCGAAAATTATATTCAGTCGAGTCAGATGCTTGCAGTCAACGATTTTGCCAATCATCTCATCTATGAGCGATAGAGAGTAGCGATTTCTTTTGATAATGACATTGAGCTTTCGATAGTCGACGCAGAAGCGAAGATCATCATTGATCTTCAGAGCGAATAAAACGAGTGAGAAATATGAGATCTTGCTAGAAGTAATAAAATTCTTTGACAGATTTTCGTTCAGATATTCTTTGATCTTCTGAAGCTTGTAGAGTGACATTCAATAAGCTTGACATCTAGAAGAAGTGACATCGTTAGTGAGCTTTATCTTATGATCATATGAACGATGAGATGATAGCTTATCAACTTGAGCTCGATCAAACACGTCAAGAAAATTCTGATGTTTTGAAGATAGCTTGACTTTGATGTCTTCTAGATTTTGAGCTGATGCATCGATAAAAGCGACGTCTAGAACGTTCAGTTTGCATTGAATGTTGTAAACTATTTTTCTATCAATATCTTCGATCGACATAGCGAAAATCTCGATGCAATTCTTCTTTGATCATTTAATCAGTGCATGAAAAGATGCAGCTCTCACACTGAACATAGAAAAGTTCTTTTTCGAAGCAGTAGAAGTGAGTCGTTGAAGCACTTTGAAAGCTGAACTGATAGAAGAATTTGATGATCGTGATCATTTTGAGTGTGAAGCTCTGACTGACATCAAAAAAACAGAAATGAAAGCTTCTAATTGATTCAAAAAAACGATGACATCATTTTGCATATCTAGTAGTATTTCATTTTTATTCATTCAGAGCTTTTCTAATATGACATCATGATGATTTATATCAGCTATTAACATTGAAACAGTCAATTTCTTATGACTTTTGACTGTGAGATTGAGTAGAATTTTATGAGTAATGATCTTCTTTGTCAGCTTTTCATCATATTCTCTTATTAACTTCTCTTTAGCTAGTCATATAAGTTGAATTTCAAGCTTCTGACATATTTGATCAACTAGCTTTGTATAAATCAAGATGTAGATCATCAAGTCACTATTTATCAGAGATTGTAGCTTGAAGAATTCATCTTGCGAGAATAAAGTGACATCGACTAGAAATGACTTTTTGAAGTAGTTCTCTTCAATAGATGAAATTTCGTCGATTAGATTGCACAAAGAAATGATCTTTATCTTTTTGATGATTCTGAAAGAGATGATTAGTTTTTTGAATCAGACTCTGAATCAAAGTTCAAAGAATAATCAAACTCATCATTTAATGCGTTAATTCTGAAAGATCTATTCAAGCACTCTTTAGAAGTATGATCAGACTTATGACATTGAAAGCAGTTTTCGATTAGTAAGTCATTTTCTTTGACGTTAGTTAAAACAGCGTCATGTGATTTTGACTAATCAGTCATCTTCATTTCTATGATTCTACGAGTAGCTTTGACTAATTCTTCAGCAAAGATGATCTGTTTAATTGTTTAAGCTTTGATCATTGCTTCTCTATTCTTGATCTCTCAAATAGCTCATTGATCATTATTCAATTGAATGAGATAGAAATGAATTTCTTTCAGAGTACTGAGTTGAATCAATTGAATTACTCAAGCGAATTGAAGTTGAGAGTTTATTTTATTCTTTAAATCAACAATCAGCTGTTTTTCTTGATAGTCTAGATAGAAGAATAGTCGTTGAAATTGAGTATAAAACTCGCTGAATTTCTTCTGTTCTTGAATCAAGTTGTAGTAGTTTTTACGAAAGTTGACTTCTTTATCTGAGTCATTGAACAACTGAGCTAGCTCTTTCAAAAGCTCATTGACGATCTTGTATGAGTTGAAACAATCATGTTCACATCTTGACTGAGTGATTTCAGCTGCATCATCGAATAATCTGAAATGTACGTAGTTCAGCTTGACTCATTCACTTGAAAAGAGATCAACATTGATTTCTAGCTTGTTCTGAACTTTTTCATATCAATTCTCTCAGATAGAATTCTTTTCATCAGTGAACAATGAAGAATCGAGTATTTTCTGAAATCTAGAACGCTTAAAGTAGATTAATGATGACGAGATAATCTCTTTAGCTTGTAGTCTAGCTTTCAGCTCTTCGCATCGTTTCTTCAAAGCTTTCATAGTCATAGAAGATGTTATGATTTCAGCGAATGAGTCATTATTTTCGACAATGAAGAATGAAGCTTCGAAAGACTCTTTGAAGAGACGAGACATGATGAAGAAGAAAGAAGAGATTGAATAGAACGAGTGTTTTTAAAGAAAGAAATCGAGCGAAGAGCGATGCTCAACAATAAAAGATGAAGTCATTTTTGTTGTTTGATTTGAGAATTGATTAATTCTCTTGATCGATTTGATTCTCTAGCAATCAACGAAGATTCTTTATCGCTGATTCTATTAATTGAGATGAACGATGTATACTTAATGAGCTGTAAGTCATCTAGCAATTCAATCAGTCTTGCTGTTGATTTTATAAATTCTCTAGTGTTGTTCTGTCTTTCAATTGCATCGATCATCAGATAAATGAATTTCTTTAGACTCGATCTGTCTGAACGAGTATATTGAACGAGTAATGAGTATTTATATCATATGATAAACGAAATTCTTAATGTAATGTTGAGATCATGTCTAGATTATTCAATCAAAGAGACTTGAAGCTGATATGTATGTATTGCTCTTTAAAGATAACTATAACAAGACATTAAGAATACAGAAGAGAAAGAGTGCAAGCTCTTTTATAAATAATGACTTGAGACTGCGCTAGACTCGATACAAATGTGATGTAATATATCAGATGTGTTTGTCTAAAAGAATGATGAAAGAAATGAATGAAGAAAGTGCTGAACAATGAGAAGAAGTGCTGAAAATGACTTGAAGAAATGCGCTAGATTCAAACTAGACATAGCATCATGACTTGCTTTAATCAAATTGATTAAAGTTAAATCTGAACTCTGATCGATTCAGACATGTTCATAACAAATATGAAGCTTTGCTAGAAGTTATAAATTCTTTGAAAAGATTTTCATTCAGATATTTCTTTACTTTCTGAAGCTTGTAGAGAGACATTCAATATGCTTGACAGCAAGATGACATTACATTACTAGTAAGCTTTATCTTATGATCATATGAACGATGAGACGATAGCTTGTCTGCTTGAACTCAATCAAAGACATCTAGAAAATTCTGATATTTCAATGATAGCTTGACTTTAATATCTTCTAGATTCTGAGTTGTTTCATTGATTGAAAGAATGTTTATAACATTTAGTTTGCATTGAGTATTGTAAACGATTTTTCTATCGATGTCTTCAATGAACATAGCAAAAATCTCTGTCTGATTCTTCTTTTTTTATTCTACTAGTGCTTGAAAAGAGACAACATTTATGTTTTGAATTGAGAATGACTCTTTTTGAAAGAATGAAACTGAATGCTTGAACATCTTAAAGATCTTGCTGTAAGCTGCTGAAGAAATCAAAGTTGATCATGATCAACTTGAGTGCTTTGTATTTGACGAGATCGAAAAAATCGAAATAGAAGTATTTAATTGATCAGAAAATACGATAGTATCATGTCTCATGTTCAATAATATTTCATTTTTATTCATTCAGAGTTTGCTCAATATAGCTTCATGATGCTCGATATCAACTATCAGCATTGATACAGTTAATTTCTTATGACTTTTAATTGTAAGATTGAGTAGAATCTTATGAGTAATAGTCTTTCTAACTAACTTCTCATTATAGTCTTGTATTAACTTCTCTTTTGCTAGCAATATAAATTGTATTTCAAGTTTCTGACATACTTTATTGACTAGCTTGTCATGTATCAGCATGTAGACGACGAAATCACTATCTATCAAAGAGCAAAGACTGAAAGAATTGCTCTGAGAGATAAAAGAAGCATGAATCAGAAATGACTTTTCAAAATAGTTTTCTTTCAATAGAACTTTGATTTGACTGCACAAAAATATAATTTCTATTTCTTCAATGACTTTAAAAGAGATAGTTAGTTTTTTGAATCAGAATCAAATTCAGAGTTCAATGTAAATTGATTAAACTCATCATTTTCTAATGCATTGACTCTCGATTGATCAAAGCACTCTTTAGAAGTATGATCTGATTTGTGACAGATGAAACAAATTTCAGCTTGTAGATCAATGTCTTTGACGTTAATTAAAATCACGTCACATGATTTTGAATGATCAATGAGTATAGTGACTTCAATCTTTTTATAGAGATTCAATGAATCTCATTTCTCAGCAAAGATAACTTACTTTCTGACTTTGATCAAGAATTTCTTTTCTTTGATGTCATTCATGACTCAATGCTCATTGTTCAAATGAATCAGATAACTACGAATTTCATTGAAAGATTCTGACTGAATCAGCTGACTACTTTAAGCTGCATGAAGACAATAAACTATCTTGTTTCATAAATTAATGATCAATTGTTTTTCATGATACTTTAAATAGAAGAACAGACGTTGAAATATTGAATAAAAGTTGCTGAATTTGCTCTTTTCTTGAATGAGATTAGCATATTCTCTTTGAAAGTTTGTCTCTTTGTCAGAATCATTATAAAGCTGAGTCAGTTCATTTAGTAAATCATTGATCATTGAATAAAAGTTTAATGAATCTCATTGATGTCTGATTAGAATGACTTTGACTGCATCTTTGCTGATTCAAGAATGAATGTAGACTAGTATAGTTCTGTCATTGTTGAAATCATTGACGTTGATTTCTAGCTTGTCGCGAATCTTTTCTTGTCAATTATCTCAGATAGATTCTTTTTCATCAGTAAACAAAAATGAATTCAAAAGCTTTTAAAATTGCTTGAATGAATTAAACATGATGAAAGAAGTAAAAGTATCTTCTTTAGTCAATTGCAGTTGATGTTGTAGTTTCATCAGCTGATCTTGAAGCTTTTTAAGATTTAGATTCGATCATTCTTTTGCTCGATTAATTTTCTTGAAATGAGTCTTTCATATTTGTTCGCTGAGTATTTTATCAAATAATTCACAAACTTCTACATTTAAATCTCGTTGAGTTCAAAGATTGTTTAAATCTTCTAGAAAAACTTCTGAGTCTTGTTTGACTCAATGTTGTAGCTGCTTTACATTTTTAATATTTCAGAAAGTAGAGACTTTCAGAGATTTATCAAATGTCTGAGAATGAGACATGAATTGATGATGTTTTCATACGAAGTCAGTTTTAAGAAATTTTGATAGATGAAAAGATAATTCAAAGTAGATGATTAAATCAAAACTTTGATTATTCTTGAGAAAATTGAGTTGAGTATTCATAAATGATCAAATCATGATGAAGATTTTGACAATCAAGCAAATGATGATGCTTGATAGTAGATAGTGAGATCATTTGTTAAAGTATTTAGTCTTCAGAAGAATGTTGCTGATTTGAAGAGATTTTTTTGTGATTCTCAAGCAATTAATGAAGATTCTTTATCATTGATTCTATTAATTGATTTGAACTGATGCTACTGACTGAGCGATAGATTCTCTAGCAATCACATGATCATATGTTCTCGTTGATTTTATTGATTTCTTGATGTTATTCTGTCTTTCGATGTCATTGATCATCAGATACACAAATTTCTTTATACTCATTTTGTTGTCAGTTGAGTGAATTTGAATGAATATAGAAATCAGTATCATGTGATTAATGAATTCTTAAAGTAATGTTGAGATCATGTCTAGAAACTAATCAGAGTGCATGCGTGACTAGAATGTTTAATCTATAAAGATAGTTATAACTAAGACTTTAAGAATATAGAAGAAAGAAGATACAAAAGGCAAGAAGAACATGCTCTATATAGTAGTTACTCAGATTGACGCTAGTCTCAAAGAAGACGTGTTGAAACATAAGAAAGATGTTGATTTGAAAAATGTTTATAACACAAAGAAATGTGTTTATCATAGAAATTTGTTGATCACTCGTAACATAAAGAAGTGTATTTGTCTAGAAGGCAAATAGAAGCTGATTAGAAGATGCTAGAAAAGAAAAAAGATGCTGAGTCATATCTGAGTCAAGTCTGAGTCAGATCTAGATCAGATCTCGACTAAATCATTGACTAGTTCTAATCAATTCTGACACATTCATAACACTTACTAGCTTACAAGCTACTTAAGCTCTTCATTGAAACGTTAATGTTACGTTGAATTGAGATTTCTTGACTCTTCTGACTTCTATTTGAACACAGAATAGAATCAAAAGATTCATAGTTAACATCATGTACAGATGAATCTCGTTGTCAGTCGTTTATATCATAGTAATAAACATGCAGTCTTAATGAGATTTATACATAGTTAGCATGAAGATTTAAAGAATGTTCATGATTCAAGTTCTTTTTGCTAATCATTCTCAATAAATCAAACACAAGAATGTTTTATCTCAGTTTTCATCATCATGAATGCAGCGACAAGATACTGAATTGAATGATTTTCATAAGCGATTTTTCTTGTAGTTTTGCGTTTTATTTGACTTTCTCATCTGCATATAAATTGCTTGTAGCATGCATATTGAGATTATCAATGTCTGCGAGATCATGAAAACTTTGCATGTGATCAATGCACAGCGTTTTGCAATCAAGCAACGCATCAATGTCGTTCAAACTTTTGATAATCTTTAAACTTTACTGTAGCTAAACAGTAAATTTGTAGTCAGCATCATGTACAGATGAGTTTCATTGCTGATATTTTTTATGAATATATTAAAAATAATTTATTAAAAGAATAAATTCAATATTTGTTGAAGATTAACTCAATAAATGCATTTGATCTTTATCTTTAAAAGCAAAGTTCTTGTTTGTTACTCTGCTTGCTAAGTATGCTCTCGCTAATTGTGTGATGTGAGTGTGCTCTTCGAGAGTCTTTGATAAGTGTGATGATCTCTACTCTTAGACTTACAATTAAGCTTCAGTAAGTTCTCTTTTTCACTTCTCAAAGACTCTCTTCGTCGTATCGAATATAAAGAGTCGTCAATCTTTATCTTTTGATTCTCAACTCAGCGCTTTCATTTTGTCTGCCCTTGAGATTACACTAGCGTCTCACAACATTTTGACAAACAAATGTAACTTCATCATCACTTCTGCGTCAATACTCTTGACTTCTTAGTCTTGTAACTCATCTAAATCGACAAGTTTATTGACAACGACTGTCGTCGCTTTCTGCATGATGATCGCTTCGAATTCAATAAATTAGTAGTCATATTTGTCAAACGTGAGTTTGCTTTTAGATTCGCTGAGAGCCTCACTCACCACCAACGCAGTGACTGTAGCTACATTCTCTATCGAGCTTCAGCTTCATATATATTCTGTCATTTTTCAAGTATGAATGCATGACCTTGCTTCAGCACGGCCTTAGGATACTCATCGATATAGATTTCTTCTTTACCAACGCTTGATTCAACTCTCATGATCTGAGCGGGACTGAGTATCAGAGTCCTGACGCCATTGGCGTTGCCAATGGAAACAACACGCCTTTCAATAGCAACATGTACTCGGTCTGAAGAAAAGTTGAATACGGTTTCTGCATCCATGGATATCACGGTAAATCTTTGTCGTAGGTTCATCAAGATGGTCGTCAATGGTATTCAGGCCAAGCAAACTAGCTGCGCCAGAGATGTGAATGAAAGTCCCCTTTTCGAGGTCATTTCCCTTTGAGGCTAATCCGTTAAGTAAAGCCAGCGTTCCAGCTTCATGGTTCGCATCGGCGCAATGCAGGATGAGGTCAGCCTCAGCCGCCTCGGCCCTGAGAACATCATAGGAGTCGAGGTCACCAATCACACACGTGATACAAGAATAGTTGACTTGAAAAATCTTCGCTTTTTGAGAAGTACGAACAAGTGCATGAATAGAAATGTGAGGGAAGATACGAGTAAGGAGGGAAAGGGTCGGCCCTCCAACACAGCCGGTCGCTCCAGTGAAGAATACGCGAGGACTCATGCTGCAGATTTGGGTACAGATTCAGGAGGGAAAATGGCGTTGTACATAAAGTAGCATTTCAGAAGCAGAGAGCCAACAGCTTTATATATACCTCTTTCTCTCGCTCCATCCCGCCATGATGACCGTAGATCAAGCGCGAAGGGCTTTGTCAGATCTTGAATACCAATTCTCAATCAGCCACGGCTAGTCTACTTCGAGTTCTGAGACCGGAAATATGAGAAGCAAACCTGCGGCATTGCCAATCGTAGATCTTCGCACTGTCGTAGAAAACATAGACCTGTAACGACTGTAGACTGGAATCAAGAAACAAATAATCGGAACTACAATGGAACCTTCTGCGCTGAGTCATGCGAATCGGAATGTTGTTGGCAGAAGGTTCAGTATTTCTAGGAATAATATCTTGTCTTGAGCTTCGGTTAGCCGAGTGACAAAAAAACCCTTCTGAAAATGTAGTGAGACTCCGCGAAGCACTTATTTTATTCCTACCGCTCAGTTTGTGAGCTGTGTAGAGTCAAAGCAATTATTCGTGTATTACGGTCATGAAGTCCGCCTAATCCTAATGCCGTCATCCGTAGCCGACGTTAAGGTAGCTCTAGTTTCGAGAATGCGATCCACCATTGTTCTTTCCTCGACTTAAGCCAGGTATATGTGCAATCCCTAGATTAAGGGCCTCATTGCTCCCGAATCTCCATACCGACAGGCCGTTTCTCCTTGATTCCCGTTTTAGTCTCAACATGTTCCTTGCTCAGCACCTGCCTGGTAACAAAGACACTTGCGAAAAGTCCACAAGCAGAGATGCATGTGCACAATATCCAGATATTCCTCATACTCCATGCAAAAGCCTCCTTTACAGCCAATGCTTGCCTCGGATCTATGATTGTCCCGATTATCATGACATTTGCTGCTGCTGCACCACCTGAAAGTGGGTCCGTGATATTCCTCGGTAAGCCCGCTGCACGCAAACCTGGTACTCGGAGGTCCATTCCATTCTGGAAGACGACACCTCCAATAACCACTGACATAGCTGTAGAAAGGTTACGAACAAAAGAGAAAGTCGCCGTTGCTGTTGCAATATCATCCTGTTCAGTTGAGGCCTGCACAGCAATAAGTGGAGGCTGAAAAAGCAAACCAGCTCCGATGCCTGTGATTATTTCGAAAGAAATGATCTCGCCTATTGTAGATTCGGCATTGATATAGACAAGTAGTCCAAGACCGATTGTAAGCAAAGTCATACCAACCCAAATAAGCTCGCAGTATCTGCCGGTACGGTGAATTATGACGCCTGTACTGATACCTGCGAGGGCTTGGGTTAGGGTGATGGGTAAAATGAAGAGACCAGAGTACAACGGAGAAGCTTGCTTGACCGACTGGAAGTATAGTGGTAAGTAGTACTCTGGAGCAATTTGAGCCTGCGGCAATCAGCCAAGACGTTTCTCTCAACAACATACGGAAGTGCACCACATACAAATCCATGCAACGATGCTACAAGCATACTCGCAATGTTGGAACGCTTGCTAAACAGACCCAAAGGCATGAGTGGATAATTTGCCAGCCGTTTTTCGCTATACACGAAGAAGATAGACATTACACAGCCGAAGACTATAAGGCAGATGACTGTTGGCGAATTCCAAGCAAACGTGGTGCCCCCAAAATCAAGACCTAGGAGCAACATCAGGGTAAAACCTAACATGGAAAGGCTACCAAACCAGTCGATCGCCTTCACGCCTTCCATGACATGGGTCCTAGGATTGTGCACATCCAGGAATAGCCAAAGCAGCATGAACGCAGTCCCAGAAATAGGAAGGTTAATCCAGAATATCCAGCGCCAGGTCGCTAGTTCAGACAACACACCTCCCAGAACCGGTCCGACACCGCCAGCCAGAGCCCACATCAATTCTAAGAGGCCAAGATAGAGGCTGCGACTCCTATTGAAAAGATGATAAGTATCTCTGCTTATCAATAATGGCGTAAGCAGTACCTCATGCTATACAAGTCCGAAATGGTTATGATTACAAGGGGAATCAGCCCGCCACTGGCTGTTCCTTGCAGGGTCCGACCAACTATGAGCATTTTCATACTGGTGGACAGAGCACACAGGATAGAACTAGCGAAGAAAAAGGCGACAGCAGTCAGGAGTATTAGCTTCCTACCCCAGATGTCTGACAATTTCGCCCAGACCGGGGAGGCAGCAGTATTTGCCAGCAAGTATGCCCCTCCGATCCATGTGTAGCCTGACGCTGAATGCAATTGAGACGTGATAGTAGGAATTGCAGTGGCTACAATGGTTGTATCTAGAGCTGATATGAAAAGGGAGAGCTGGAATGTTGAAATCAGTCGTCATGTTAGGACTTGAACCAACACGAACAGACAGGAAGTGGCGGACTGACAAAAAGAGCTGCCATTACAGCAAACATTCGGAGCCTGCTGCGTGGGACTACCGCAGGCTCCGGCCAGCCTGTACGTTCAGATGGCCTTCTGGTGTCATAGTCATCGGCCTTTCTATGGTTTGATTTAGACATATTGATCGCTCCCAGCTCGTGAGAATTAGTGATTGCATCCGGACCCTGCCCTGTCATTGTATTCTCATTTAAGTGGAGAAATTCGTCCAACTCCGCTACTGCAGATTGCATGTTGACCAACAATTGTGATGGGGAAGATGAAAGACCGAGGAGGGCTACAATAGGAAAAAAAAATGTTACAAATCAACGCAGGTCACGTGCTGCTTAACGCTAAAGCTCCATTAGGTGTGGTTCTTTACCATTTGTCGACCTCAGCACCCACTACTTGAGCGCACATTTCTTCTAGGAACCTTGTGCATCTCGGTTGTTGTAGTGTATGAAGCTTGACAATCAAGAGCATGGCATCGGCCAACCATCCACGCTCATACCCTTTCTACAGAAAGAACATAGCGTACTCCAAAGCTAAGCTACAAACACTCGACATCTGCCTCCCTCACCCACCTCTTCCACAAGGCCCACAAGGTTTCTGGGTATTGTGTGAAGCGATTTCTTAGTATCGACCTCACCGTGCTGACTATGATCCTAGTTTCATCCACGGAGGTGCCTGGCGCGACCCGGAAATCGACTCCACCCAGCTGAATCGCGCCCTCGATCTCCTTCTGGAAGACCCTGTAGTTTCTAGCATCGCCGGCTTTGCCTCTATCAATTATCGTTTATCCCCCTACCCTGACCACCCTCGCGACCCTAGCTCTCCAGACGATGCCTCCCGAAACGCCCGACACCCCAACCAAATCCACGATGTGCTGGCGGCGCTTAGGTGGCTGCAGAAAGAATACTCTTTTGGAGAGAGATACTTGCTTGTCGGGCATAGCTGTGGAGCGACTATTGCGTTTCAGGTAGCGATGATATGGCGAGGAGAAAGTATGTTGGCTGCCGCGTTTACAAAGCCGCTTGGTATACTAGGCGTCGAGGGTATCTACGATCTTATTGCTCTACGAGATAACCATGGCGATGCGCCTTACTATCAGCAGATGGTGAAGAATGTGTTCGGTAGCGACGAGGTGAGTCTTAACGGACATGACCTTGAAGACCTGCAAGTCGCGACTCCACCTTAAGGTAATTGCTTACCAATCTAGCAGGCTTGGTGGGCTGCATGTTCCCCCGTATCCGGCGACTACAACAAACACTGGCCAGATGGCAAGCTCACTGTTGTAGCTCACTCGCTAGAAGACGAGCTAGTAGAAAAGGACCAGATGTACCGGATGAAGGCAGCTCTCAGCCAGCAGCGGCCAGCAGCTTCAGAAGGCAGTTTTGCCACCAATCGTCTTGATATCGTACAGATACTTACAGGGAAACACGATGAGATCTGGAGAGAAGGCACGCAGCTTGCGAAGAGCATTACCCATGCTGTGGAGCGACTTGTTCAATTGCAGCTTTGAGGGCGAAACGACATTTCAGAGTTTCGTTCCAAGCATGAGAGCCCTCACAATGACTACGATAACCTCCTCTTTCGCTATAGAAGAGTTCCAGACAGCCAGGAAGATCTCTGTATCTAAAGGTGTCTCTAACAAACAATGATACAAGCTCTCTGGTACAAAACTTCATATCAGTCATGTGTTTCGTCAATGGAGATTTCCTTCGGACACACCGCCGCCACCGCCATCGCCATGGCATTTACTGTGTAATAGCTCCGGTCACAAAGCCCGACGGTGCAGTATCCACCCAGTCGGTTATGATGTTGTACGCATTGATATCATGTTCCCAGAGAAGGTAACAGATAGACGCAGCTATAGATAGACCATAACATCGTGGGAGGCATGAGTTCAAGCTACCAGGGACACGATTTGTGGTTCCACTTATGATATCGCAGGAGGGACATCCTGCAGCTGTTATCTCACATCTAACAGGTATGGCAGTATAACCTCGTGGGACCTAACTAACGGAGAGCCTTGAGCAATAAGGGATCAGAAGTGATTCACGGCAAGGTTTCATCGCCAGGCCCGCGAAGCTTCTTTATCCGCCTAGATATATTGTAAAGTAGACGTACCACAGATTCATATACCCTTCTGCTTTCATCGTGTCTCGGATTCCTTACTGTTCGTTTACTAAGTCAGATACAAGCTATTTCCTTTTCGAATGGGCAAGTAGACTCACTGAGGCAACACGGGCCAGAAATAAAATGCTTGTTGAAAACACTTCTATGGTCTACTCGTTTGAGGTTCGGTTAGGACAGACATATTTTCTCCATCTTTCATCATCTTAAATCTGAACCAACTCGAACATCACGCAAGATATCCTCGATTTCCAAAGCCATGAACATCCACCTCCCGAACTATCTCCCTCTGACCCCATCCCAACCCATATCCCAACTCCCCCACCCCATTCCCACACTCCCGCAATCTCAACGCCAAAAGCTGCCCGACCCCCCTTTTTTAGCCCCATGAATGAATCATTTGCACACTCTGCCAGTAACAGTCCGCAGACGATTCCTTCGCACGCCCCCATCCGACAGCATGCCAGCAGCCAAGGGTGTCGAGGATGGGCGGTGGCAATGAAGCGTGGATGGTTCTGTTGGTGAGCATTGCACAAGAAACGGTTTGCCAAAAAGAAATCAGTCATAAAGGTAGGGGACCACGGACACGGGTGAAAAAATATGAAGGGAATAGTGGAAGGAGACTAGGGCAGGCTTATACGCTGGAGGTTGCGTATTAACCCACCTCCATAAGTAAGTAACGGGGATACATATCCAGAGACTCGGCGATGTCAAAGCTCTGCACTATTTCCAGTGGTTTGCTCTCAAGTATCCTCGACGATTCAACAATAGACTCGTCACCAACCGTTCCTGAGTGTCTGTTAGTGTGGCTTTTGTTAACGGTCGGATACTATGCAGATCATTGAGAAGTGAATAACATCCTGGCTCATAAAATCCACTACTCCCACAATCTCCCTCCCATCCCATCAACGCCATCGCAAGCACAGCCAGTTCCATTAAATCATCCTCTCTTAACTCTTTATTCAGCCCACCTTCTCCTCGCCGCCACCTCCTCCACCTCCTCGAGCTCCCTCGCCACTCCAACCAAGGCTCCCAGCGCAGCTTAGCCTTCCCATCCCCCATATGTCCGCCTTCGCGCTCGCCAAACCCGTTTGAGTTCGAACACCAGACTCCTGACTACCAGCTTTTGACTTCTACCCGGCTGCGAGTTCCGCGTGCGTGCGTGCGTGCAGCGGTCAAAGCTGTTTGATGGTGAGATGTTTTAACAGTGGGTGATAATCATGGTGATAGCCCCTGTTGTGCGAGTACAGGTGACCGGCGTTATCGGTTAGAAGAGAGCGGGCTTTAGGCATGTGGTAGAGGGACCGGGGGTTCTGAGCGCTGTTGCTAGGATTGCGGATGGGGAGGCAGGATAGGGAAGGTGGTAGGATGGGATTGGGAAGGCGTTGAAGCGTTTATGGGAGCGTTTATGGGAGGTGAAGTGGGAAATGGGGTATAACGGTATATCTATGAAGGTTGACTAAAGTGATTGAACCTGTAAATTTCCAGGCGACGAATGATAGTAAAGTAAGAGTAAGATGTAATTTACTTGAATGTCGTATCTGTTTTAGATACCATCAGTTTGCTACATTACTGAGCTTTCTGGAAGGCGATTGCAATACTCTTCAGTTCAATAATCTTCATCAACTCGTCGTAGTCTTTGCCCACAGCGACCTCAGCGATATCCCGCACGCCTCGGACCCCGTACCTCAAATCGATATCACCCCATCACCTATGAGCGTACTCGAACGCGGCTAACCGAGAGCAGACACTGGTTATGGTCCAGATAAGTGTACCAATCTCTATCGGTTCATTGATTTGCACAGAGGCGTCTCGGGTTTTCCGTGGATAGATTGAATTCGTTACGATAGCTAGATTGCTGCAAGACGTGGCGGGTCTGGTCATTTCGGGATGCTTGCAAGACAAACATATTGTGGGTCCTTTACGCAGCAAAGCCTGACCGCATCAAGTAGAAACCGGGCTCGGTTCTGGGTGTTCATATCAGCTTCCAGCAGTCGCCCACGGCCAAAGCGATGACTTGACCCAGGCCTAAGCCTTTCGGTAATTGGGGAAACTCTCTCAAGCCCTGCAAGGGATCGCGAAGTGGATACCCCGCGTAAACCGATAAGAGCTCGACACACAAAGCGTAATTGTTTGCCCATAGATAGGTTGGCGTTATCGTGAACGACCCTTTTGGTAAGATATTCACCAAGCAATACGGTGCATGAGCCCGAGTCCTTTACTTTTCTTCGATCTCAATGCTCTCCACAAACTGAGCAGGATCATCGTTCACATCACGCGCCTAGGCCGGAAGCTCGCGAGGAAGATTTGGATTATAAGGGTGATACATGGACCCAGGAAGCTCGCCTACTTGTGGCCGGCTTGGATCATAATGTTGGGGGTAATTACCCGCCAGTTCCGGTGATCCTCCAAACTGCGAAAACCGAGGGGACTGTGTCAATGTCTTACCACTATATCTCGCCATGTCTGGCGTAGCCTGTACTGATCCAGGCTCTGGCTTTCCATGGCCCATAGGTTTAGTGTCATCGAACGGTGGCGGCATTGATCGTCTGTTATTTCGCCGACGTCTCCAAAGAAAGAATGCCAGGGCAGCAAGAGCGATTACTGCAAGCGGAGCCCCCACTGCGGGCCCAATTATAGCACCCAGATTCTTCGATGAAGACGATTGCTGGGGTGTCTGTGATTGAGAAGCTGGGATTGCTGTGGTGATGCTGGAGGTGACGGTATTGGAGCCGCTGATGCTGGTAACGACACTGGTAATGATGCTAACACTGGCCGACGATGAAGATTGCGAGGGTGAGGAAGTAGTTGATCCCCCCGAAGATGAACTAGTCGACCCTCCAACATTGTTTCGGCTGGTATCCGCTGCGCTATTTGACGATGACTGCGAACCCGACGAGGATGACGTTGGTGTCGAAGATGTGGAAGACGACGGAGGAGTAGAGGAGGAAGAAGAGGGAGGTGAAGTTGAGCCCGCAACAGATGCACTCTGAATGTTGGATCCACCCGAACTTGAACCGGAGCTTGAGCCCGAAGAGCCCGAAGAGCCCGAAGAGCCAGATGATACGACATTTCCATCCTTCAACGGAAATTGAGTAGCACCAGTGTCACAACATCCGACGTTTGGACGATTAGCATCACAGCAGTAGTTTCCCTTGCTGCATTCAAGGATGGCCTCGTTTCCAGAGGCAGTGTTGCCTGTTCAGGCGTCAGCACGACATGGCATGAGAGCGCACACGCAGGATTGAATACAGCGACTTACTGTGCGTACAGATTTGGGGACAGCCCGAGGATTTCCACGATTGATCGGTACAGGTATATCGTCCAAAGTATTTCTGGTTGTCTAGATAGCACAGTCCGTTGCTCAGACACTGCCATCCTTGCGGACAACAAGGACTGCCGGGCGATGATGAACAGGGAATGTCATTTTCTTTGCTCGTATCGCCATTGGGATAGTAACAAGTCTGACAGTTGGCGATTGCGACCCAGGAAGCCAAGACGAGGAGGGAACCCAATTGAAGCTTCATGGCGATGCGCAACCTCGAGACCGCTCAAGGAAATGGGAATTGATTGTTGTCTACGTAGAGAGAGTCGTAGTCAATAGAGAAGAGGAGGAAAGAGGGAAGAGGGAAGAGGGAGTGAGTAGGATGTGCGACAAAAGTCTCTCAGATACAAGGCCGAAAGTCAGGAGATTGACAGGCTGGTACACAGTTACTTACTAGATTAATTACTACCTACAACATTAAGGTACGGAATACTCGGGTATCATTTGGTGATTGGTCTCGGGTGTGAAGTCATCGGCAGATCTATTTCCTCTTTCGCCCAAGGGGCAAAACGTAAATAGAGCGACCCCTCGGCGACTGGGATTGAAATTGCGCTTGTCCATGTATCTCCCTGTCACGCCAGCAAGTCAAGCGTGCCACTTCCCGACAGTTGCGTGGTGGCGCTTTCAAAGAAGTGACATCATCCAGAGTTGAATCGATGTTGTCGCAGTTCGATGATATCAGCGACCTTGATGGAGATGGCTGGAATGATTGAAGTCATGGCTACCTCCGTACTGTGATAGACATCGTCCATCCCTCTGTTTCACAACAAGAGATTAAGGTGTCTTAGAGGAAAGCGGGTAAAGGCCATAAAGTAAACCGTTATCGGCCGTGTGTGGCTCAACACAAACCCCCTATTGGGCGCGATAGCGACAGGCGCGGGGCAATCAATCAAGAGCCGACACCGGCGCGAGCTCCCACGGACCACAATCAAAGCCTTGCTGTAGCCGAGGACTTGATCCACTCTCTTCAAAGCATCACAATCCACAAACATTGGTGAGTCCGTATTATAATAGAGGAATCATAGCTATGAGGGTCATCCCGCTATCCTTTGCTAGGGAAGCCGGATACAGCCAACTTCGAACCGTTACAACCAAGCTGGGACCCTAGTCAGGCTGTGCCAGCAAGACATGTTGGCTTCTTGCTAGGGACGTGTTTCATGCAGATGATCGATCCGTGCCGCAGTCTGGATTCCCGGAAAGGCTTCCCAAGTCGGATTCCCACCCACCGTGAAAGAATGTACGGAATAGGCTTCTCGACATGACAGCAACAAGCTAACTCAAGACCATCGGGATACGCCCATCTTTAAGACCGCTTTACCAGAGCCGCAATTTGGTTACGGGAAATTGAAGTAATCCGTAACGCTCAGTCCGCTGATTCAAATCGAAAACCGAGAGATGCGCGATATTGTTGGTCTTGGATAGCCTGATGAAAGTTCTTGGGAAGCGATGCAAAAGAATCTCTGGCACCAAGGACAGGCGACCCGGTCGCAGAGTTGTTCATATCCGGAAAAAGGCACAATGCTCGAATCCGACCATCTGCCTCTCCAGCCTCTACACATCTGACTTATCGTGGTACGATAAGGTCGACAATGGAAAAGGACAATGCTCATCTATGGTTGCCAGATTAGCTATCAAAACAATGTGCGAAATCACGCTCGCTTGTGAAGCGCTACTCGTTCGACCTTGGAAGATGTCGCTCTATTGAAAACAAGGCCTTCCATGTACGTTTCGAGGACGGTCGCGCAGTCAGAAGCAGCCTCTCCTTACTGCGATCAACTATGCAGATATAGCATCTCATAGCATTACAGGCCGCATATTGAATACAGGCGTTGGCTGACTCTGTCTTCAAGAGTAGCTGGCTGTTGATACTCTTGTATTCCCACAACTTTTTTGGCTTTCTGCGCGTGGACTTCAGCCGGATGACCTTTTTCGTGCGATTTTCCCACCCTCTGCATGATGATTCCTTCCTTACTCCGTACTCTTCACCGTATTCACTGCATTCTCTGCTTGTTTGCTGCTAGGATAGCGGGTCTGTTCCGCTCGCTTAGACCTCAGCTTCCGTCCTTTGCTAGATTCTCCTTTGGTAGGCGAAAGCTTAACACAAGAGCGGCAACGTGTCTCGCATGGCCTCGGCGGTCGGATTCTTGGCGCCAAGTGTTGCTGACTGGATGCAATGTTTGTTACTTGTTCTGCGATCACGAAGACGAATGGTAAATGGTCCATTGTGGGCCATGCTTGAAAGCGTTGCATCATCGTCAGGTCGATCGATCGGAGCTGATGGAAACCTGTCCCTCTCACTCTCAGGAACAGGCGAGCTTGGCAATGTCGAAAAGTAAGGCAGCAGGATTTCTAACTCCGAGGTCGACTCGGAAGGCTCACTAGCTATGTACTCAGGTGAACCTACTGCCGGGCGAGCTGGTTGTTCTTAGACCGCGAATGCAGCCCTTGATCTCGTGGTTGTAAGTCTTGATCTCGGCCCTAGGAAACTCCGTAGGCAACTCGGTCGCAAACCGCCACCTCGTGTTGTCCTGCTCGTCCTTTTTGTTAAGAATGGGAATTATCGACGGCACATGTTGGCCAGCACAAATCTGGGTAGCCAAGCCGTCAAGCTTTCCCTCAATCCGTCCTAAAGAGCTGATCCCCAGGCTCGTCATCGAAAGATTCAAGGCTGAAGTGTGAAACACTATTCTCTCCCACATTGCTTGCGTACGCTCAGAACAGAATCTAATCCTGTCCCAGGTGCGTTTCTCTTTGGTTCCAAGACTGTTGTAGTGGAGAAGTGACTGGTCCAGTTCCTCGAGTGCTTCGATGCAGTTCTGAATGATATTATTGAAGTGGTTCTTGCCTTCGATTTTGGCATACATCAGAAGTGAAGACGGCTTCTGAGCCTCGTCTCGAATGGCGCGAACAGTGGTATGCAGAGAGTTGAGCTCTTTCCCGATCTCCCCGGATTGTATGAGGCTCCTTTGCAGCACTTGTAAAGCCTCCATGCCAGGGTTCCTAAGGCGACAAAATCACCGATAGCGAACCCGAAAGACATTGTAAAGATTTCGATGACAGCACATTTCCTAGTCGAAGAATTGAATTGTAGATCTCGAGATAAGAAGACGTCGGTCTCAGCATGATAAAGCACCTTTTTGCAAGCTACACTTGCCTACTACCATTTCACAGCCAGATAGGGTCGAATGCGTCTGAAGTAGCCGAAAACCCTCTAGATAGTAAGCGCCTTCACTACAAGCTACAGGTGCGCTATTGCCATTTGACAGTCAATTGAGGTTAGCTGCGGTACGAATTAGCTGATGACAACCAGATTCGGAGGAGCAGCGCCATGACCTCTTCAAGAAGTTTCATGGATGTTTCGGTATTCTCGACATCAGAAGCGTACCTGAAATTAACCAGGTCCATGATACCAGGAAGCTGTCGACTTTCCAGCAAGTCATTTGTGGGAGACCCGCGGCAAATTGTAGACACGTTTGACTATAAAGAGTCTTTGACTCGGAGTGTCACCCACCTGACAGGTATCAACCTGAACCATCGCATTCAAGATTTGCAGCACTATTATGGAACCGAAGAAGTCTTCTCACCAAGGGGATAATCTTAAACACTCGGGGCGACTAAATTTCGACAACCAAAAATGCAATGCATTGTGTCAAGATAACAATGATATACATCAGCGGGTTAAAACATCTTTCTCCGGTGGTGTGAGAAGGGGTAGAGACCTTCAGTATGAATATCAGACTGCTTGATGGTTCCTCCTAGCACTATTTGATTTCATAAGCCTGACGTTTATCGCTGGAAGTAATGCAATATCATCCTACTTTGCTTTGGGAGTCTAGCAATTAGCTACTTCATCGGCCCATGGTGCTAGCCAAGGCTGTCATATTCCTCGGTACAGTGATCTAATGTTTGCTCCAATTGATAAATTCGCCAGCCAACAACCAGACTAGGACTTGATCTGATTCGCTGAATAGCTGCCACTTGTCAATGGAGCAGACTGAGCAAAGGTCATCAGACTGAGAGAACTCCCTTGGAGAATTACATGTGACTCTTCTCGCCTTAGCGTTTCGTATGATCCTCTTTCCTATTTTCCACGACGCTGGAAGCACATCAGATGCCATGGCGAACCAGAGCGGGATCTTCTCAGACGACTTAGAGCGGCTGTGCCCACGTCGCATATGTGACCTGCAGCTCAACGGGTAAGCCGGGCCAGGAATCCTTCATCCTCCGGGTCGGTATGTTGTAGAAATCAACGGTCTTTTTCCGGCCGGCTCGACGCCTCAGGCCTTGTTGATCCTTCTGGATTCGACACACCATCGCATGGCTTCGAGGGTTGGCTTTGCGACAGGTAGATAGCTTGCGAAGAGTCGATTTGGACTTCCGATCATCCGCGCAACAAGCAAACATGGTTACTAAATATCGTGTTATACAGTACTCGTTGTCCTGGTGGTCCAAGATTTGATGTTGCGACGATCCCATGGCTCCTAGTGTGTTGGATGATGAATGCCATGAGAAGAAGCACAAGGTACCTTCTTATCCCTCGCTTGGCTATCATTGGCTTAGCCGGAGATCAGGGGGAGATTGGAACATTAGATAGGTAAGCACTTCACCTCGGTCGCACGAAACCCTAACCCATGGATCACGGACCAAACAACGAACGTAACCCCAAGTCCAACGTCCCATCAACCTCTTGGTCTCTGCTTTCTTCTTCTCCTTTCGGTCCGCCAATCAGATGTAACTGTCCATCCTACCAGGATTCATTGAGGATCCAACCCGGTGCTCTTAATTTCATCAGCCGCCCTATCGCCGCGTGATGAACTCCTACAGACCACGATCCAACACCGCCCCTACATGTCGCCGTGCCCCCCGGACTTTCATTTCCTCTATCAACCATACTTGTATACCTGACATGGGAGCATGAGCGCAGTCCATCTGCCTCCTCATTTCACTGCCGCTTCCTTATATCATGAATCTATATAACATCGATTGTTCTTTGTCTCTTTGATTCATGTTTACTATGTAAATATTCTTCTTCGCACTCTCATTTGACAGGCATTGCATGCCCTTCCTTTGAACATGCAGTCTGCATTACTTTCTCTTCTGTTATGCGCAGGGCTCTCCTACGCATGGCTTCCAAATTTCGAAGTCCGTGGTGTCAACCTAGGGAGCCAATTCATAGTTGAACCGTGGATGGCGAGTGATGAGTGGAACAACATGGGCTGTGGCAATGCTGCCTCGGAATTTGACTGCGTCAGCGCTCTTGGACAGAGTGCCGCCAATTCCGCTTTCCAACACCACTGGGATACATGGACCACCCAGCAGGATATTGCGCAGATGAAAAGCTATGGGCTAAACACGATCAGAATTCCAGTCGGTTATTGGATAAGAGAGGATCTGGTTTACGCCGACAGCGAGCACTTTCCCCAGGGTGGACTTCAATACCTAGAGCGCATCTGTGGCTGGGCCAGCGATGCGGGAATGTACATAGTTATCGATCTGCATGGAGCGCCGGGCGCTCAAGTAAGTGGAAACCCTGATACCGGACAGGTAAGCATAACACAACCACTCGAGGTCGCCACCGGGCCTAAAGAAGTGGATAGCAGCATGATGAGCGGTCGCAGTAACACTTACTAAATGTTGCGCTTACCTAGACTGCCCCCTCCGCCGGCTTTTATGTCGACTACCAGTACGAACGGGCCTACAAGTTTCTCGAGTGGATGGTCAACATTATCCACACAAACAACAACTACCGCAACGTCGGCATGCTAGAGGTCGTCAACGAGCCACAACGGGGGCAAACGAGCCAAACAGACTCTATGAGACAGAATTACTATCCGACGGCCTGGAAACGTATTCGCGCTGCCGAATCAAATCTTGGAATAAGCGGCGACAAATTGGTTCACATCCAGATGATGGTAGGCTCCTTCGGCTCCTGGATATGCGGTGAGTTTGGCAAATGCTAACATCACGATAGAACGCGAAATGGGGCTCTGGAGACCCAAAGCAGTACCTTACCGACTTGAACTTTGCCGCCTACGACGACCACCGCTACCTCAAATACTCCGACGACAACGGCATCAACGACCCCGGAACCGGCAAAACCCCCGCCGCCTACCTGAAAGAGTCTTGCTATGACGACCGAAGCGGAAACTGGCCTCTCATCGTCGGCGAGTTCAGCTTGAGCGTCGCCAACGACCTCGAGTGGAACCCTTCATACGACTTCATCCCCGACAGTCATGTCGCGTGGTACAAGCAGTGGTTTGCGGCGCAGATCATTGCCTATGAGAAGCAGGCGGGGTGGATCTTTTGGAGTTGGAAGTGTGGGGCTATTGGGGGGAGGAACGATTGGCGGTGGTCGTATCAAGGTAAGTCCCTTGCTTTCGATTCTTGATGGTTCATGAGATTCAATGCTAACACCAGATAGCTGCTGTGGCGGCAGGCGCAATCCCGCAGAATCCGGATGATGCGAAGAACTCCAATCCTTGCGCTGGTATCTGAAGCTCTGTATGTTATCGGTCTTTACAGCGTGGATCAAGGACGACGAGGTTCACGTCAGCCTTGGCTGTTTTGGCTGCAGGACCTCACCGTGTCCTCCATCTTTTCTATTATACCCTGGGGCACTCTTTCGCTAGTGTTCACATGTCTGAATGCATACATCGTCAAGGGCAGCTATCTATTCTTTCTGGCCTGACTATCAATATTACCAACTATCCATCTCTTCTCCTGTTCGCGCGATCGAGTTGAGCAACAATCGACGTCAACAGACAGGTAATAAGAACCGTAGAATCAAGTCGATAACCTTGATAGACGTTTTTCTCGTGGACGAATAATCACCTTCCTCACCTTGCTAATCCCCATGGTTTTCCCTATCTTTAGACAATGTGATTGCGCTCTTTGGAAATTCGGTGAGCCTCTTGAAGTATCACTGTTGCTCTTGTGGTTTCAAGAACGTTTATCAGTATTTATCAGTATTATTTTAGCTCAAATGGATGATGGTCAAGGTGCTTGCAATAGTGAGATAGTAGGTGACTTTTCGGACGTGTCTTGCGAAGAACATTCATCCCAAGATTAAGCTACACCCTTTTGCATTCTCTACACGATCCTCTCCAGTACTTTTTGAGGATGACACAATCTCCGTACCCCGCACTCTCGCTCCAAGTTTAAGCGAATACTTGGCCAAAGTCAGCCGAGGTCCGATTAGAGCACATCACCAGCGACCGGCCTTGATCTGATAAGATGGTCATCTCTTCCACCAAAACTTCTTTTGCGTGCCACGGCTGGTTCGAACCGCTACTGCTGCTGATTTCAATACTTCAATGCTGTACCCAGGATGATCTCTATGTCTGAGAACTCACTTGCCGCACGTGTCTTCTCGGCGATGGCGACAAAGCTGGAAAAGGAAAGGCAGGCCGTGTTCGCTTTTCGAAGACTTCTCGGGCTAAGATGGGAATGGACTAGTTGCTTGTTCCTCGGCAAATGCCATCAACCAATCCCCTCAATCACCCAATTGTCGCTTCCAACGGACTCCAAGATTATCGCCCTATGAGACCCCTAACGTGCCTAAGCAAAACATTAGGGCGGACTACTCGACGCTGATAAGCGTATGGGCGTTACAGACTTATAGCCTACGAGTAGTAGCAACCATCCACCCATCCCCCACCGGTTCTCGCCCACTACAGAGGACCCACTCACTCACTCCAACCCCCCACCATCAAAATGCGCCGCCGCCCGCCCTTTTCTCTCCGTCCCACGTTCGATCCTAAGTATCGCTGGGAAATTCCGAATTACTCTTCACCACCATGGCAGATTATGACCACGAGGCCGCTTTACGGCATCGACATAGGAACGTCAATAATGACACTAGGGTTGTCCACCTCGAAGAATTCAATGCCGACGATGCGGAATTGGCGGCAAAGTTTGGCTATAAGCCGGTCTTGAAGAGAGAATTTGGCTACCTGTCGACCTTTTCCTTCGCGGTCAGCATCAGCGGCTTGTTCTCCACCATTGCCACGACCTTCTCCTTCCCTCTCTATGCTGGAGGGTCGGCTTCTGCCGTGTGGTGTTGGTTGATATCGGGGGCCGGCTGTATGTGCATTGCTGTACGTGTACCACCCGTTCGGAATCAACGCGACGCGAGACGAATATCTGTGCGGTGCCTTCGCTGACTCTTCTGCTGGACAGCTTTCGGTGGCAGAACTGGTATCGGCATATCCTACCTCTGGAGGTCTATACTTTACAGTCTCGCGCCTGGCACCACGAACGTGGGTGCCGTCGATCAGTTGGTGAGCGCTTCAATCTGCCATAATACTAGACCATACGCTAAGATTAGATCTGAACATAGGGCTGTTGGATGGATCAATCTCCTAGGCCAGGTGCGTCCCTCTCGCTCTACATGGGTTTCATATCTAACACATCCCTAGATCGCTGGTATCGCTTCCTCTGAGTACGGTGCCGCCCAACTTCTTCTGGCTGCCGTTTCCATGGGCTCCGACTTTACATATACCCCGACCGCCGGCACTATAATAGGTGTGATGGCAGCTCTGACGTTCTTGACTGGACTGGTCAATTCACTGTCTACTTACTGGATGGAGAAGATGACCAAGACCTATGTCATCTTTCACGTCTTGGTTTTGATATCATGTGCTATTGCTCTGCTGGTGAAAGCTACCCCCAAGCACGATTCACACTACGTCTTCACTGATGTCAACTCGACATCTGGCTGGAGTCCTGTGGGCTTCTCTTTCCTCTTTGGCTTTTTGTCGGTATCATGGACCATGACAGATTACGATGCTACTGCGCACATTACGGAGGAGTAAGTTTGCAGCTCGACACACCATATCAGCACGTGTCGTACTAACATCTTTGTAGGATGTCAAACCCAGAGATCAAAGCGCCATGGGCTATCTCGCTCGCCATGGCTTTCACTTACATCGCCGGCTGGCTCTTTACCATTGTCCTGTGCTACGTGATGGTACGTAGACCTCTAGTAGTTCTGGAGCCTACAGATACTCATCTTTCTTTAGGGCGACCCCACTACCATCCTGGCGAGTCCAATTGCGCAACCCGTTGCGCAGATCTTTTATAACGTTCTCGGCAAAGCAGGAGGGATCTTCTTCACCGTCTGCGCCTTCCTCATCCTCAAATTCGTTTGCTTCACCGCCATGGTTCGTCTCCACCTCCTAATGCCCTCCTCGCCCACAGGCAACTGACCGTTGCAGCAATCCCAAGCCCGTACCCTGTTTGCATTCTCCCGCGACCGTCTCGTACCCTTCTCGCATGTCTGGACAAGAATAAACCCACTGACCGGCACCCCCCTCTACGCCGTCTGGATCTCCGTCATTCTCTGCATCGCTATCAACCTTGTCGGCTTGGGCTCTTACGCCGCTATTGCCGGTGTATTCAACATTACCGCGATTGCGCTTGACTGGAGTTACTGCATCCCCATTATTTGCAAACTGGCATTCGGACAGTTTGAGCCAGGGCCATGGAACCTGGGCAAAGCCAGTATCTTTATTAATGCGTGGGCGGTGATATGGACGTTGTTTGTGTCCATCATCTTCATTTTGCCGACAGTGAGGCCCGTGACGGCCCTGACGATGAACTACGCTGCTGCGTTCTTGGGGCTGATATTCTTCTTTGCGACCATCTATTGGTATATTCGAGGAAAGAATTTCTACACGGGTCCCTTGGTAGAAGCGATCGTGGATGAGAGTGATTCGCAGAACTCGAGGGAGAAGGCAGTGGGGGAGGATTATGGAAGGAGGGATAACAAGGAGACTATGAAGGCGGATATGTAAGGGGTAGAGGGAAGCACGGAAGGGAGGAGGTTATCGTGAAAGACTTGTATCGGAGAAGGGAATTTTCGTTGGACCTTCCGCAATCCTGGACATCAGTTCGATTATCCTCGCCACTTGCACGTTCCCGGGAATTCTAACAACAACTTTCCTTCCGTGTTGTATATATACTTCCCCATACAATGTACACATAACGGCCGTCTTTTACGGCCAAGAATCGATAAAAGAAATCTCCTTCTTCTCATAACAAGATTTCGTATCGAGAATAAAAATGTCTCACGAGTTAGTCTTTGTGTCCGACGGCGCCTTAACCCTCACGCTCAACTCAACCCAAACCGAGAATCTCTTCGGATGACCCTCAATTCCGAGGACAACAGCAGCAGCATACACTCATACTTTAAATCATCGGCTCCGATCACCCCCATCAGATCCACCGGTTGTTTGAACCGCATGCGCTTCTTCTGAAACACAGCTACAATTCTCCTTTCGCGTTGCAACCATATTGTTTTTCTTGGCATGTATCCATGCCGGTCGCCTCTCAGAATTATTTGGTACAGAGCTCTTCTTTGGGAGTGAAAGCTTTTTGGCGTGGAGAGCAGGAATTACCATGGCACACAACCTTTATTTCGCCTACCAGCCTAGGACTTCTTGGTCTCAATGTTACGTTTGTACGTATACTTGTTATAGTCACGACATTATCTCTGTGGCTGATTGTGTGCACGGCGGTCGTTTCTTCCGGTCAACCCTGTCAAAACTTTCTTTGATCTTGTTGTATTTACATCAAGCCCTTGGTGGAGATGATGAGTGTGGCAAGCGTACAGCTGTGTTTTTTATACTAGGCTCAAATTTCATTCCGTCACTTAGCCGTTCAAGGAGACTGATTTCATGTCCCTGGCCCAAATTATGGTTGGAGATATAATTCCCCTCATCCGCACATCCACATACACAAGCACTTGTATTCCGCCCACATTCAGATACTCTTGCCATTATACCCCACGACGCCCTCGAAATGTCAATCCCCGCGGTCAAGAAATCGAAGAGTTTCATATCGGAAAGTAGAACCGGCGTTATACTCCTAACAATCCTTCGGGGCTGAGTAGAGATTGTGAGGTTGGATGGGACATGGTAGGATGGGTTAGGGTGTTGCTTTATGATCTTGGAGCTAGGGAGGGACTGGATGGGAGAGAGCGATGGAGATGAAGACGGGTGGGGGATGCTGGAATGGTGGAGTTAGATTGGTAGGTTTGAAAGGTTGGCAGGGAGGTATTGAATATTAGCAACTCCCCTCTTTATACAACCGGACCTGAACTCTTTTACTTTAATCACACACTTCTTTTCTAATACACCTCTCGCATGCTTTCCAAAGTAACTCTTCTATAGCTCTAAACGCTTTCGTTCTATCCAGCACAGTTCTCATTCTTCGAGATAGTTATCTTAGCGTGTAGTAGCTCAACAATGAGGGAGGAAAGGAGTGGTTGTGAACGGCTGAGGTGTAGAGTGGTGAATGTCTGCAGGTTCTGGAAGGGAGGGGAGGGGGTATGGCTCGTCTGTGCCAGTCTCGAAATTCCGTTCCCTTCCTCTTCATCATCACCTTCATCAGATAATCAAAAAAGGCACGCCTCGAACCGTGCCCCATGGTATCTTGACCCTCTTCAATCCCGTCGTGCCACACCAAAGCCTCGCAGACCTCCAATAGAAATCCGAACATCTCAGCTAAACACCTCCCGCCAATCTTGGAAACCCAACTGACGATGTGGGTGAGGGCTTTCGAGTATATACTACATCATTTCAAAAGAGTCCTTTACGAAGATGTAAAGATACCAAACGCGATAGACTGGGCAAAACGTTAAGACCTATTCGTGATGACGGGAGTGAATAGGGAAATGAGACTTTAAGACCTTTGATCTCGGTGCAGATTGCTGAAGTCAGGAAAGAAGGATCGGATACCGGGAGTTTTGGTCTTGAGTTTAGGGGAGCGCGATGGATGTGGGGAATTCTGGGATATGCTGATAGAGGTCGTGCTCGAGGAACGAGAACGCAAAGGGCGGGTTTGAGATGGTGGTCAAGTCCGAGGCTTGAAGATAAGGAGTTCTCGATCCCAAAATTGAAGGTTGGAAGGGTGTGAATATTACTCTAAATGGCCAGTTGCTCAAGGGAAAGTGTCGATGAAGCGAGGTGAGTCTTGGTTCATAGCGGTCAAAGGGTATGTCTTAGGCGGAGGAGAGATGTAGGAGGGAGGGATGGGAGGTTGTTGTTCGCTAATTAGACGTGGGAAATAAGTGGTTCACGCTTTTCATCGAGATTGGGTTTCTGTGAGGTCGGCGTTGAGTGTGCAGGGGATAAACATGCGTAGGGGGGTAATGACTGCATGAACGGGGATGGGGATGGGGATGGTAAGGATGTATGGGCGATGTTATTTTTCTGGGACCTTGCTGATATCATATCCGAAGATAATTTCGAGATGGATAAAAGAGACTCGAAGAAACTTGAATGATTGTTGTTAGATGGTTAAAGGGTAACGAATAAACATCATCAACGACCAAAACCAGACAAGAGACAAGAAGATCCGTTCAAACATCGATTTGAAAAAGACGTGATGAGAAGACCATGAGAAAGTCGTGTGTGTATGATTTAGAGACCAGAACATACGTATGATGAGGTCGAATTTGATATTGATAGTGAAAGTCTGCTGAACGCCAGTGGCAGTGGATCTCAGAAAGACGCATACATACATATTAGCAACGTCCCTGCCTCTCCTGTCGTTAACCGGTAGGTCTCACAAATTACTAACCCAAATCCCCATGTTCATCGCCGATAGCTTCGTTGATGGAAATTGCATACTGCTGAAATTCGCAACAAGTGAGAACATTAGAAGTCTGTGCAAACATTAACCTGGCTAGAAAAATTACTGAAACAGCGGAACCGAAAGCATCCTATCGTCGTCGTTATATTAGAAACGCACACAACATCTCCAACCACCCACTGATGCGCCACGATACTAGCGATCCGTAGCCACTCTCATAAATCCTAAGACAGCCTATAAAACCGCAGCAAAGAGTGCGCCAACAATGGTCGTCACCGCAAGAGTAAATTTGACGTCTCCACGCCCCATCAGCAGGACCCGCATACCCGCACTTTTCGCATTCGCCGACGTTGGCGATGCCTGCGATGAAGACGACGAGGAAGCAGTGGAACTGTCAGTCACAGGGACAAAGGTACCGCTGGTGCCATTAGCGAGGGTGTACTGGCCCTTATGGTAGTCTACGAACGAGCCGTCGGCGCCGTAGTAAGTGCCGTTGGAGACGAAAGCGTAGGAGCCGTCGGAGAAGTACATGCGGGTTGTAGCGGGGGTATAGCAAAACGGTACCCCCTGATCCTTTGTATACAAACACTCCACGGGAGCTGGCCGACAGCAGAGCCCACCGCTCTGCCTCTCTACCAAACCGCCCTCGATCTCCCTCTTGATTTTTTGGATGGGGCTGGACGCCGCGCTCTGGAGGCTGCCCCAGAAGTTGGAATCGCCAAAGGCTACAGGTGGGACAGGGACGGAGCCGGCGCTGCCGAGGGGTTGGCAGGGAACGAAGCCGGGAGTGTTGCAGACCCACTGGCGGGGGCGGAGGTTTGCAAGATCGGAGGCGAAGGCGATGGGGATGGGGAGGAGGAAGGAGAGGGTGGCAAGCACGAAGCGGGCGGGTACAGGCATGGTATAGTCGCACGATTGAACCTCCAGGAATCGGGAAGTAGGAGAGAGCAGCGCAAGGGGGTGAAATCAAAGCAGAAATCAAACAGATCGATGAACGCGAGTGAATAGAATATCTCGCTTTCCCTGCGCTATTGAAGTTAGAGTAAAGTACAAGGCGATAGATAGAAAGAGTGGAGCTTGAAGGAAGTGTGCAGCCTTTATATCTCGGGCTTCGAGACCCTCTAACAGTAGAGCAAGGCTGAACTGTGTTGAAGTAATCAATTGGCGACGCGGTAGGAAGCTTCGCGTCACCAAGTGGGTGCCACGATTGAAGTAAGGGGTATGTCTACGGAGTACTTCAGTATTAGTAGTATCTCATGCCAAGAATTTGGTAGACCGGCCGATTGTGTCGGTTCTGGTTGGTCGAGGCATATCTTGAGGGTCATTTGCTTGCGCCAAGTCAAGCCTTGTGGCTGATCAAAGACGTGGTTCGAAGTACTAACCAGCTTCGGGGGACTGGTTTATTTGTTCGCCTACTCCTCAATGTTCACATTGGGTAACTATTATTATTGACGAAGCTCTTTAGCGGATTTCGAAACTCCAAATAATTTCTCCGCTTGTCGCGCTGATATGTTACTTCATATATTCCTGTCTTTGTTCAGAGTTCACATGATTAATATTTTGAACTATAAGACGAATGTAGATGGTAGTAGACGCTGAGAGTCAATACTCCCCAAGTCTGTCCAAATTTGCAGTGTAGCAACAGTCATTGGCAAGAGTAATGAAAGTTGTAGAGCGAACTTAGACTCGGACTTCAAGCTGCGAAGACTATCGTTGTGCGGAAGGATATCCTCATAACCTAAATTCAATTCAAGAGATCAGAATGTGCGCAATACCGACCATTGGTGCAGACAGCTTATAAGCATCCTTTTCAACTAGTTTTCGAAGGAAGCTTGTTGTACATGAAAACCCCCTGAATGCAAGATTAATTCTGCGAAGCGTGGAATAGAAGGCGACGAGAAAGTACGATAGCCCGTCGCAAGAGCACACAACTAACGGGCACGGATAGTCTGCTGCTGCAGAGATACGAAAAGCTAGGCTTCGGATAGGCAAGCAGAATCAAAGCAAATAAGATGAAATCTTGTAGATCGGATGACCGGCTCGAACAATTGATTCGTGGATCAAAAACGATAGATTCCTTGTCATTAAACCCATCGACAAGGTAATCTGTCACCATTGAAAGGCGAGATATACGGTGAAAAGAAGTCCCACTAGACTCAGTCGCGCAGTATCCTCTACAATCGACCATCATCCTGATCAATCTCTGATGCTCAGCATCTCTTGTCGACTGTTGCTGTGGAGCTTTTCCAAGCTGCTTAGAATCCTGAGTTATCGAGCCGGAAACATCTGGAGCTTAAGCCAAGATGTACATCCTCGTAGCTGTGCCCTGGGGATCATGGACTTCTCTCGTTTCCTTGGCCGTTACAATGGGCTAAACACGAAGGGTCCACAGCAGCCCCAAATCCCAAACAATGCAGTAAACATTTTATTTTGTGTTCAAGAGGTGTAAAGACTTCTTTAAGCTCCTACAGCACCTCCATTGCCATTGCCATTGCCCTAGATCTAGATTCCACTCGCTGGATGTTGGCGAATGCAAAGGCCGACTGGACACAGGCAAGCAGCATGCCTGTAACTGAATCCTTAAAAAATATCCGGTAGTCGGCTTGAATTAAGACTTGGTATTGAGATTTGCTAATGGCACATTTCCGAAGGTATCTCTATTCTGGGCTGAGGGTGGTATGTGGACACAAATTATGAATGCTTGCCGCTGCTTTGTTCGTTGGCAGTATTGCTTTGAATGCGTCCTTGCTTCGATCCTGTCAAATCCACGATGTTCCGCCTCCACTTGATCTGTTTCGATTTTCAGATATTAGATATGAGCAATTTTGTTGATACTGCAATCTGGTTTTGTATAACCGCTGCTGTACTCGTCATGGGCTTCAAAGATGAGAATCAGATTCCTGACAGCAGATTGGCTCATGACGTGATAGAAGAAAACAATAAAACACAGTGGATATCCCAACCCTCAGGATAATCCATGCTGCGGCTTTTTGAAAACCAAAACGCTCGATCAATGTTGCTGACACTAGTCGTGTAGCAGACATTAAAGTTAATATGGAGAGCTAGAGGTTATCCGGAGAATTCTGCAATAATAATTGCGAAATTACCACACGTATTCATATGGTACACCTTCCCGAACATATGAATGTGTCCGGTACAACGTACATTAATCGAGAAGACTAGTCACGTCGGCACTGCCATTGGTCGACCATCTGCTCTGGTTCAGATTGCCTGCTGAGGGCTTCGGGTACCCTCCCCGCTTTCAGCTTCTGTACTCTGGGCGCCCTCTTCCTTCTGTGCATGAAACCCCTCTATAGGTTGTAGAGTGTTTTCCCAAGTGGTTCAACCATTACTGGGCACGCTGGTCCATTCATCACTGGTTGTGATGACCCATCCATTGCTGGGTTTGTTTCCAACCCATCAGCAGGTTTGCAACCAGCTGTTTTACACTTGTTTGGTCTATGATCCGGTTCACCACAGTCAAAACACAGGTTATTCGCCGCTTTCCTTAGCTTCTCGATCTGTCCACCACTGGTTTTTGGCCGTTCTGGGTACCACGAATTGGATATTGGCCTTGATCATCCTTTTCTGTATGCTTACGACCTCCACGATCCGCACGCGGGCCACGCGGAACATCACTAACTCGCGGGTGACTCCCATGTGTGCCTCTAATGTTTGCCCTGTTCCCTCTCGGAGCAGCTTCACTCAAATCGCTACCCTGATGCATAGGAGACGGGCGAGCTTGGCTTAGTCGACAGCCATGAGGAAGAGACAGAACGTTTGAAGCCGGCTAGAACGGGGGACATCTTGCCTTGGTATAGTCTTTCCATGTTTTTTCTATGCAAAGAGCGAGCGAGAGGAGGTCTTCGCAGTTGGCAGGCTGAATTATCTGAACATCCAAGATGTCTCGGATCGAGGGTTGAATGCCTGTTCGAAGTTTGCAATAAAACCTAGCATCGCCTGGCGGGTCATGAAGGTCTTTCACTATTGTGTCTGGATAATCGTTGGAGGTTCGAACATCTTGGTTTGAGCCTTGTTGTGCTGAAAACCATCTCTTTCATGTCTTGGACTGAGCATCATGGTTGATATCGGGTAGGGTTTCCGTCCTTCAAGAGTAATCCCCTCATGGTCAAGGGCATCTGACCACCTACTACGCTCGCTGGCAACCTCAAGTTGTTACAAGCGGGCCTGTAGTTGTTCAAAGACAGCTAGTGGGACTGTGGGCTCAGCGAGGCCACTTCCCGCGTGTATAGTACTTCTTTTTGGCTCGCGTTCTTATGCTAGATAAGGATGTTTTAAATGGTACACAATCAACTGAAAACGGGCTTGCTTCGAGGTTTGTGCAAGCCAGTGGACAAGTATGTATGGGGCGTCGGTGTCGTGCAGAGAGTAAAGAGTTTTTCTATACACAAGCGAAGGATGGTGCAAAGTTTTCATCTACGCGTTGATCGACGCGTTTGGCCCAATCCTACTTGGGAGTGGTTCAGTATCTCGGGTATCGTGCTTTCTCTAAGGTACCTAAGCTCAGTTGTTACATTGTGGGTAGGATTTTCGAGAAATCGATCTACCTATATGAGTTCATGCTGGGCAGCACAAACCCGAATTGACTTTATACTTGTCTGATCTATGCGATGACACCGTGTAAGCATATCCTACATTCATTTAGCACATCGGTCCTAACTATCCGTTTCTATTGGATGGGATGGGCTGGCATGTTACCGACAGTCAAGCCTATGGTCCCTAAGATGGTGGAGCACAACAGTAACGTACATTGCCAGAGAATCCGTGGTTTTGCTTATCGGAACGGTTTGGCTTCACGCACGGAGCTCCAGAAATTGAATAGGCGGATTCTGTACAACTTCCGATTATCCGAACGTACACTTGACACTGGGTGTTGATCAAGATAGCTTAGCATTACCTTAGGCGTAGAGATTGGATTCTGCACCACCGGGTTCGCCGTTCCCGTCTGCCTGTGCCTCGGGGTTTTTACCTTAAAGCGAGTATACTGGTCTCGAGAAGTAGCCCGCTCATCGACTGAGAGTGCTTGTAGCTTTCCAGGCTGCAGAAGCGTTAATACTCGTCCTCAAAGCCAATATCTTGCTGAACACCACGCCTCAAGATCCCATCGTGGATAGCGTGAAGCAAAAATCGCGAGAAATTGAAGACTCAAGTGTATATCTCACACTTGTAGGAAAGGGAGAGTTCGCATTCTCTAAGCCCAAGTATAAAATTCCAAACTCCCGCAACTGTTCATCAGACGAGTATGAAATGACCATCAGGAAAGAAAAGGTACCATGCGACTTTGATTGCGATTATGGTACACAAACATTCCCAATGACCGACACTGGCGTTGCCGGAAGAATGTTCTGTTAAGAACAATTCCCCACGTTCAAACCAAAAGAAAGGCAACTTGGCAACACTCCTGAGCTTGCAGCATGTTGAAAGCACATCATTCAAAAATGCTGATCCATGTCTTGTTTTCTCTCAATCACAAGCGCCGGTCCTTGGTACTCTGGAGCTTCCACGGTACGACAGAGGTGTTTGCGTGGGGTTCTTATCGAGTAACTCAACGGGGTGCCTTGGAGGCCCAGGTCAGTAACCTTAAGTCGTCTATCTCTGGCGATTGTAAAGCCCTATGATACGAAACTGGAGGGTGTACTGGTGCCGGAAAGTGTCCCACTGCTATCGTTGTGCTTAAGTACCGTAGAATATCTAGTTTGCCTACTTTAGGTATCAGGCCAGATTCGCCGCGTCAGTACGGTTCCGTGATTGCCTAACGATCACCTGACACCGCAACGATTCCCAGCAAGCGCGAGTAGTTCACCAGTGCACATCAAGGATAGCCCCATTCACTGCCAGTAAGGTATATTGCTCTCCCTACTTTTTCTTGTCGTGCGTTGTCGAAGACTTTATTTCAGCTTCGAGAAGGCTATGACGTTGAGCGAGGTCTGTAGACTGTCAGGCTGTCAGCTGTGTATCTGTCTTGAGAGGTACGTTACTAAGGTACCTTGGTGCCTCACCACCTATCTGGATAAGCTTCCCTTAGCGATTGCTATTTCCGGGGCATGGTACATATCTGGGTGGGGATCTTGCTCAAGCTTCATTTCCCCGCATAAAGGTGGAGCGGAACGCTGGTCGTCCGTGTTTCTGAACGTTGCTGATGGTGTACTCGTAAGGTAGTCACTTAAGCCTAAGGTAGTCGATCGGTCCAAGGAATGCCGGAGAGCTGGAAGCGGCATTGATTGGCTAGGCAAATTGCCCGGCAGATATCGAAACAGCTCTTCTGTTCGGACTATCTTTACAAAACAGCAACGGCCTTCTTTTCCGGCGATATATTACCATAGTACGTTAGGTAAGGTCGCTAAGCTTGCTACTCTGGTGGTGGCATGGGCTGGAGTGACGTAGCCAATAATACTTGATCTATCTTAGCCGTTTTTACATTACCTGTGATTTCAAGCGATCTGTATCCAATCCACTTTATTATCGTACACAGTCTCTTCTCGAACCCGTAACGAATCATCACATACCCAGTGTCGATATCCGCCAGACCCAACTAGGCACTTCAGTATATCGGTACTCTAAACTACCTTACTCCGCAACGGATGACCCCAGATGTGGCGTGCAGCAGAGTCTGGGGTAAGTACCTTGTGGGACTTGGAGCTTAAGGTTTGCGTCGCGTCTTCGATCATCTCCTCCATCAATCCGAACACCATCGACATACTGTATTCATATTGGGGGTGCCCTCCCTCCACTGACCCTGGGCAGCCGTCAAAGCGACTGCATGGCTTGCTGTACTAAAGCACCTACCTTACTGATGTAGTCGACATCTTGCTTCGATTGGTCACGAGTCAGATGTACTCCAACCTCGATCTTGAGCTTTGAAGTCTTTGGGGAAAGATGCTGGTCGAGTAGTGCATGCGCTTGTCCCATGAGTCTAGGGGGCCCTGAGGTTCTGACGACGGGATGCATCAAATCCTGTAAGTTGCAGATCGCTCTGGCCATTCCATGTATTTAGTTACAATCCGCCCCCATTTGATTGTCAAGGAGACCTCACTGCCTTTAGAAACCGAAGTCTCGTCGAGCTTGCTGTGAGTTTTATGCTGCACACGTAGAATCCAGCTGAAGATACATGTGATCTCGGTCTACTTAGTTTCCATTCACTGCTTTCGGACCTTCCATCTCAATTCTTCCATGCACTGTTCTTCAATCAATCAATCACCATTTAAGTGACTTTATTTGCAAGCCAAGTGCCATAGCCACGATGTCGAATATGCACGCGACCAACGAGTCTCTTCCTCTCGAGAAGGATTTCTCTCGGAACAATGGCAATGCCTACCACATGCCCGAGAATGAGACGCCGGATGATGCTCTTCGCCGCATCCGTACCGCTGGCAGCGTCTCCATGTCCCCGGAACTCTTTGAGAAGCTGTATCTCTCTCCCGAGAACAGAGTCTCAGGGGACCTCCGCAAGACCTTTGGTAACCCAACTCCGATGTGAGCTTCGATTCCTCTTTTTTGGCGGAGACCCATTTCTTTACTGAATCCCTCTAGTGCACTTGTTGGCTTCCTCCTCAGCTTGACGCCTCTCTCTGCCGATTTGATGGGATGGAGGGGTGCTGGAGGCAACGGAGCTGCTTCAACCGGTGCGTAGACACAGTATAGACGTATGGCGGAGTCTGCACTAACCGGGTGCAAAAGGTGTATTCTTCTTCTTCGGCGGTCTTTTGATGATCCTTGGTAGCATTGGCGAATGGATCATTGGCAACACCTTCCCCTTTGTCGTGTTTGGAACGTTTGGTATGCCTTACACGACCTTCCCTCTCCATGCAACAGAGCTACGTCTAATTGCTCTCTCTAGGTTCTTTCTGGGCCACTTTCGGAGCCACTCTCGTCCCTTGGTTCAACGCATACGGTGCCTACGCTCCAGCCCATGCCGCAAACGCCGCTACCCAAGCCGGCAATCCAGGCAATCCTCTCGGGCTTCAATCACCAGCTTTCAACTCGAGTTTCGCCTTCTTCCAGGTCTTTATGGGTAAGCCCGGCCTTCAGAGCCTGTGCCATAAATCTACGATTCTGACAAGATTTCAGGACTAATCTGCTTGGTCTTCCTGATCTGCTCGCTTCGCACCAACATCGTCTTCTTCACCATCTTCTTCACTCTGGTTTGCGCGTTTGCCTGTCTCGCAGGCGCGTACTTCAACCTGGCCTTGGTATATGAGAACCCTGCCAACACAATTGCTGCTGCAAAGGCTGCGAAGCTGGTACTCGTGAGTTATTCCCCTCTTTCTACCCGGAGAACATCTGCTAAAGCTCGTCTCCAGGCGGGAGGGGCATTTACCTTCGTCACGAGCTTGGCTGGCTGGTGGATTTTCATCGCCATCATGCTTGCATCTCTCGACTTCCCATTCTCCCTTCCCGTCGGTGACCTTTCTCACATCATCAAGGGCCGTAGCCAGAAGAAGACGGTTGCCGCTCCAGAGGTTTAGTTAATGGTAGAGGAGGGTATGCAGTAGGTTGGGGGGCTTTTGCAGGTTTCTTGCTAAATTGTCATGCGAAGATATGCGTGGCTTATGTCGTCTCTATCTCTTTGTACATAATTGCATAGGTAATTGAGGATTCCATCTTAAATGCTATGATCCTATTTCTTTGTTCATTGTCTATACATCGTTTCACGTTGACGCGCCCCTTTTTCACGTCCACGTTCCAATCTGCGAAAAATCGATATCGATTCACATGGACGCGTCTTGCCATAATACTATAAGATCACCAATCTTCACCCCGAGCCATCGATGTCGCAACCCCGTGCCTTCGTCGATACCAACCAGCACCAGCCATGGCTGTTACTCACGAGTTGCCCACATCGAACGACCGGCTCCCAGCTTACCGTAAGTCCTACATATCTGTATGCAAACGCCCACTAACGTCCCCCAAAGCCACCTTCCCATCCCTCACCCCCCACTACTCCTACCTTGGCTCCCTCGGCGACGAGCGCCTTGGCTTCCTTCGTCCTGGACGTCTCGACAATGACGCCCATGTCCGTGTTAACGCAGATCACGGCATGGAACCCTCGTCACCTGGAGCAGTAGCAGCTCCGGATTCTCCTCCGCCTCCCCCGCCCCCTCCTCCTTACCTTCCTATCGACCCAGCCCTATTGGCACCGGCAGGACCTGGTTCTTCTCCTTTCCCCCCTCCCCCTCTTCCCCAGCTGCCTGTCGACCCAGCCACAGCGGCACCAGCAGCCCCAGCACCACGACTCTCTGGCGGCGTCCTTCCAGACGCCCACTACGCGGCGGCGAAAGGCCGCCCTTATGATCCTTTCTGGATGGAGAAAAACGGACTCTCTCCAGATCTTCATGCATCGTTCTCGAGCAAGGCAAAGCTCGAGAAAATGTTCTTCGACGCCATTCTCCTTCTTGGAGATATGTTTAAGTTGACTCTTGTCGGGCACGATGGTGCCAATATTCATGTCGAAGCACTGGTAACTCCAAATCCTCATCTAAACACTAGGATTATGCAATACTGACAAATATTTAGGTCGTCTCCGTCGGCAGTGCCGTTGGGCCGCCTGGATCCCGCGGATCGAAGCACTTCCCGGACTTCTACGTCGCCCCCTCGCCCCTTCGCCCGGCCCTGAATATATGGGGATGCAAAGGCCCCACCGCCTTCTGCGCCGAAATGGCCACCCACTACGGCACCACCACCCCTTCCGGAAACGCTGGCGGCTGGAAAGGCGTCAGCGTCGTCCGGAACATTACGGGACTCGGCGAACGCAACCTCGGCTCCCTCCACGCCATACGTCAAGCAGCGACAGTATGGCAGGACGAGATGGAAGCGTGGTCGTTACGGACGAATCAAGCCGAGCGCGCACGGAAGAGACGGGCACCAAAGGGCAGTGAGGTGGGGTTTGTGGGTGGAGTCCTGGTGGAGAAGGAGAGTGGGGAGGCAGTGGAGGATCAGTTGGGGGCGAGGCCGAATCGGGAGGTGCTTAAGAGGCAGAGGCGGGGGTAATTTCTTGTTGGTCGCGGGGGGTTATAGAGAGGTCAATGTGGCATCTCGGGTTATTTCCCCTTTGGTTTTCCCTCTTTTCCATTTTGCCCAAGACGTGAGGGCACCGCTGGAGATATTTTCTCGCGAATCGTCGCGAAAGTTTAGTCGAAAAGACGATTTCTGAGCTGGGATATATGTGTGCATGACACAGCTCCATTGACCCATTTGCAAGTCCCTTTAAGCTAACAGAAGATGAAGACATCTCGAAATGGAGACAGGATGCTTCAAGCAATCCAAGAATGGGTCAAACCCCTATATCGACGTCGGCAGTCAGGGAAATCTCTATCCTCCAACTGCTCTGTTCGGGAAACGGGATTCGATAAGCTCTACTATGAAACTTAGTTGACCGAAAATTCGTAAAATTAACTTTGTGCCCGTTCCTGAAATCTCACCGCCCATTGATTCACAGGACCGCGCCATACTTGTGCTGCCGTGGCTGCGTATTCATTGCGGCGTTGAAATTGCATTTGAGTACAGCGTACACGAGCAAGGCTTACTCTAGAATACTTACTACCCTACGCGTGCCAGAAAGTCAGGCATATACATAGAGTATTACGAAAGGTCATGCCACGCATGCACGGTGCCTTCGAAGACCAGGCGAAGATTCATTACAATGATTGCCTTGCCACATGCCGACAGGATGCGCTGAGTCACGCTACACTTGCTGGAGGGATGTTTGTACTTTCGTCTCTTCGAAACACGCCTCTTGGGAAGTCGGAGAAACGAGAGACATGGAATGGAACATGCCCACTGGATCTTCTACGCATATGACTCCTGAGTGCCAGCATATGGTACGGTTAACGTTGATCTAATCAGGGGAAAAACCTTCTTCTATTTTCGGTCCCACACACTTGGATTTACCGTGCATGATGCATGGTGGGTGGGTTGTTCCCTAAGCCTCCGACGAATCCCCCGTCGCAATCTCGTCCCACCATCTTCCAATTCTTCACCCCCATTTCCAACGGCATCCAACGGCACAAACATGCAGAGAAGCACGACAGAAGCTGAATGGAACCTGCAAACAAAGACGGTGTGTTTGGCAATACCCCCCGCCGCGGAATCTCATTCGCTCGCCTGTTTCTCCGCCCTGCGGCTGCGGGCAGTCGTCAGTCCCTCATCCCTAACTCCCTATAGGATCCCGCCCCCATCTTCCCGCTGATCAACCTGAGGTTTCCAATCAACCTTATCGATAGCGACCTCCTTTTCAACATGTTGGTCAGTAAATAAATGTGTTAGTATTATTGGCTTTGCCTGGTCGCTTTCCTTTATATGTCTCTCGTTTCGCGCAGTCTTTCATCTATGCTGGTGCTTCATTGTTTCCATTGAGTGATACCTTCACCAATTCCGGTGTTTCAGCTTCCTCTTTTCTCGACGCTTTCAAATTTTCCTACAGCATAGGTCTCTTCCATAGTCCACATCTCGGAAATGCTATTCAAGTCTCTATGCACAGCTGCACTGGCCCTGGCGAATGCGCCCTGCCAAACCCAAGCAGCACCAGACCGCTCGATTGCTAAAAGAAACTCCCCTATAACCACCAGTGCAAGCACCAATTCCTCCAGCCAGCCCTGTTTCACGTTCGATGAGCTCTACAATCTGCAGAAGCAATTCCTCGATAGCTTCATCTCTCCCGCCGACCAAACGCAGGCCAAATCCATCAACTCCTCCCTGTTATCAGAAGACTGCTTAGGCCGCATCGACATTACCCGGACTTTCAAAGGCCGCGAACTCAATACCGAATACTTGTTTGGACTTTTTGCGAATCTTGCTGCCACTCCTGGATCGCTAAGTCTGTTGGGGGTGCCTGTGTCGTACGAGATACTGCATTTTGCCGCCAACGAGAATGTGGTTTCTGCACTTACCCGGTCCGAAAGTACAGTCTCCCGAACCAAAGGTCTCGAGCTGATGGAGAAAGCAGGTTCATGTTCAACTTCACCGCCATCAACAAAATCGTCCCCGTAGACATCGACAGCTGGAACACCTACAACGCGCAAGGCCAGATATCGCAGTACGACGCCACCTTCAAATGGTGGCAGTGGACCGTCGACTACATAATCGGCGAGGCCATGCCCCAACTAAACGCCAGCACGCCCGCCGCTGCAGTCGACAAACTCACGGCCGGCTTGGCAAAGAGCATCTGCACCACAGCGCAAACATATTGCAAAGGCACCAACCAGCAATACCAGAGCGCAGGCGAGTGCTACGACCATCTAACCAAGAAAGTCCGCTTTGGCGAATCCTACGAGCTGGGTACGTCACCCTTAATCCCAAACCCCAAACCCCAAACCCCAAAAGAAAACCTAGGCACTGACTCCCTACTCACAGGCCGCAACACCCTCCTCTGCCGCTCCGTCCACCAAAACATGGTCCCCTTCCGGCCCTCGGTGCACTGTCCACACATTGGCAAGACGGGAGGCGGGTATTGCACCGACGATACGACATACACGGAGACGGTGATGCGGAACTACTTCACCAATGCGCCGTACATTCCATACGGCTACAAGGGGTGATATCGACCGGAGCACATGTGTTTCTGGAGCGATAGCGGGCGAGGATGCGAGAGTTGCATGGACGAAGTCGAGGGGTTTGGTGTGCGTTGAGGGGCTCGCGCTCGCGGGGGAAACGGTGGTTAGATCGACGGTACTGCGCTCCCAGGCCAGCAGGCCGCGAGCCGTCATACCTGAAGGTGCCTTTTGCGGATACACCACCACGCGCCTGCTAGGGATCTTCTCCGCAACAGGTGCGCCGACAAAATCGACAAACGAACCCAAAAGCTGCGCGCCCGGTCCGGCTCCCAAAGATCGACGAGAGACCGATGTAATATGAAAATTACTGACGTGGAGTTCAGCGACAAGCGGATGACCCCTGGTTTAGGAACATGGATGCTCACTTATGATTATACCTATCTATTGATTTTTGGGATACTTTAGATCTATAATTCTTAAATGACTTATGTATGAAATGGAACATTTTTAGCCAAAACAGCAAGATTAGTATAAATACCGTCAATATCCCGGGAGACCTCTAGGATGTTTTCTGAGGCTTTGCTCGCTGTCGGTATACGTGCGATTTTCCTCCTTGATATTGCTTGATCCTCGTCGTTCATCGCCTAACCCTTCCCAATCCCAACCCCCGCCCCTTCCAGTGATATAAAGAAAATTCGAAACCCTTCATCGGAGGTAGAGCTGCCGCTCTCATCATGACTTGTTGCACTCATGCTGCCTTCTCTAGTAGGACCTTCTCTAACCAATAGCAAAGATCTCTTACCTCTGCGCCAGTCGTAGAGTGCGACATCCCTTCATACACTTTTGCCTCAACGTTTCCTGCCTCCCAGCCTTCCAATTTTTCTCGATACGCCCTGAAAACCCTCATCGGCACCAACCGGTCCCTCGTCCCATGTGCCAGAAACCATTTCGTGCTACTATCTCCTACCTTTGCCCTCTCACTCGCCATCCTTTCTACCTTCTTACCCAGTGGCAGATACCCCGACAACCCAACCACACCACCAAGCCTTCCACGATACCGACTTATCAACCCCACAAGCAGACTTATCGCGCACCCCTGACTAAACCCCCCAACCACAATGCGGTCCAGCGGAACTTGCGCCTCGTCGGTCTCTCTATCAATCAACGTACAGATATACTCCACACTCGCCATAATCCCCTTCTCGTCATCTTCCTCATCCTCGTCTTCAGATTCATCGCCCGCGCGTTTCGGCATCGGGATGGGGGAGAAAGGCTTCGGCTGGTACCAGGCTTGGCCCATGGCGTCTTGGCTGTGAGGGGCGTTGGGGAGGATCCATTTCAGGTGGGGGAGCTTGGAGGCGGAATGGAATTGGTCGATGAGGCCTGTTGGAGGTTAAGGTGAGTACTGATGTTGGCATTGGATAAAGTTCGAGTGTTTGCTATTAAGGGATTGTCGAAGGAAGCGGGCACGAACCGGTCCAGCCTTGCGCATCATCGCCGAAGCCGTGGAGGAAGATTACGGTTGCGGACGAGGCGTTGGTGGGATTTTTAGGTTGGATGATAATTGGATCGGGGTTGGACATGCTTGTGTAACAATGAAGAAAGTTGCTGATACGCCAGATGGATAGAAGCTACGTCATTGGACGAAGGGTTTGCGCGGCTACTCGTATTTAGCCGCGCCATCTGCTATCATGGCCAGAGTCTCGCCAACTCTTTAATGCTGCCAGATTGCATAGGTAGCTTTCAGGAACTTGCTCGGTCAACTCTATTTTGTTTGACAGCTACGTTTTCAACTCGACTATAGAAAGGCTAAGGTCCAGATCGCAAGCTTTAATACTGGTATAATCATTTGAAGAGTATCCGTTAGCATCACTCATGATAGAAGAGCTCCAAATCTGATCAAATAATAGCACTGTCGCTGTTCCGCATATATTTGCGTCACCAATGGTATCAAGTATTTCCGTATCGTCTCGACCATTGGTAGATGTCCCGCACACTCTCAGATGTTGGCCGGTACGCTGGCACATTCTACAGGATGGTTCTGTCCACGGACTCGAGGCTCCAGCTTGAAATGCGGTGGACGAAGTGCTCTTTACTCATGGGTAATGTCTTTACGATTACATCTTAACCTCCCGAGGGCCAATTCTCCTATTGTGCAATCACATCTTGTTTTGGACATCTCCTTCTCTTCTCCAATCTAAATAGATCATATGACCGGGGTTACCTGGCAATGTCTCCATCATTTTCTCTGTTCTTTGAACGTCACCATTGCCCAGTGAGACCTAGGTCAAATTGTGGATTCAGTATCCGCTAATATCGCTTTTGCGGGCCCACTATTAACCTTGTGAGCTCCTTCCCCTATATGCGAGACTATAACCAATAGTCGTAAGTAGATGTAATTACTCGCCATGAATATTGATAAGAGCCCTTCGTGTTCATATACATTCCTTCATCCCAATCCTTCAACGACGGCTACTTAGTCAACACGGCAAGGACCTCAGCTCTTGCTCCACCCCGTCCACACCAAGACTGTCGTAGATGTAGAGGGTCCCAATCATGTCGTGGTAAGAGATACCTAATTGTTAGGACCATAGCTCTTCATATAGTCAGCTTCGTCCCCTCGTTCCCTGGCTGCTAATCACCTTTGCATAACTTCAGGTCGAACCATTGCTCACCACTAGAACTATACATCGTTATATCGTGTGCATTGCAAACCATAGGTGGAGAATAGTGTCCTTGTCGCCGTGGGTGCTCGGGACCTTTCATGCTTTCTGCCATCTTATTCAAAGGTATCAGAGAAACAAAACAGAGCTCCGAGAGTCTTAGTCAGACCACCACAGCCAACCTTCATCCAAATCATCACAGCCAAGGTCGCAATCGCACCCTATGTCATCCTCGGTCTCCCAATTCTTCGATGTTGCAATAGACCTCATCAATGGTCCTACCTTAGGACAGCACGCAGAACGGAAGCGGCGTCGTGACTGTGGTTTGAGAGCCGCTTGAAATTGGCCTCTTAGGGGGTTTAATACTGCCTTTGAAGTATAAGGACGGTCGCAAACAACGATTTATTCTGAAAGTAGCACCATCCGCATCGCCACACAGTGTCTACCGACTCCGAAATACGCCGAATAGATGACTATACTTGGTGTACGTATGCTGCGAAATTAGAGCGCAAAGGGTCACTGTACTTGGGCTTAGATATTGAGGAACAGGTGATGGTAACTATCAGGCGACAATTGACGACTAAAGCGCAGAGAAGGTTTGACGAGGGGCATATGGTCGCAGCAGCAAAGAGGGAGGCTTCGAAGAGGAAAGCTGAATTGGACAAGGCCGAGAGGGGAAAACTCCAGCTGGAAACTTCGAAGCGAAAAGCAGACGAGGCCATGGCGAAATGGAAGAAAGAGGAAAAAGAAAAGCGACGCAGATTGGAGGAAGAAAAGGCAAGGCTGAAAGCGGAAATCAAGAAGCTCGAGAAAGAGAAGTAATCAAATCTAGGTCAGAAGACAGGGAAGGCACAAATATTGGAAAGTGTCGAGGTAAAAGAAGCTGGTAATGACTCTGGGAGGGTTGACAAATACTTCCCCAGCTGCTCGGATCCCTTTCGCAAATTCCATCACCCAAAAATGCCCATGTGTCAATACGGCTCGAGCTGTACCGTGGAAGGCTGTCAGTTCACCCATAAACACTGCACCTCCAGACCTTGCGTCAAACCGGCTTGCGCATACAGACACGACAGAGGCCAGCGAACCGTCCCGGACACGCTGAAGTCCATCCCTGAAAGCCCCGAAAGTTCTATCAGCGCTGGCAAGAAAGCAGCGAATGAGAGAGACGACCGCAGCCCAATGAAAGACAAAGATGGGAACAAGATGTGAGGCGGGAAGTGAAGCAATTCTCATCGTATATCTTGACTAGCTAGCTGATTGTTTTCTCTATCGTCTTATTGCTCCATATACGTTCTTGTCGAAATTTATAATAGTCAATCATCTACAAGAAGAAAGGTACAGAAGGAACGGACGATCACCACTCAATCTCATAATTGTCGGCATTTAATCAAAAGCACCAAAGGTAGAAGATTTAATATAGGGTTGATAACTCATGAGTACGCTATTCATAATGGGTTGAGCAAAAAATTGGGATATCTATCCATGGATGGACTGCAATAAGTCGTAGCTACTCACGTATCTCAGGCTTGGCGAGAATGAAAGATTACCGTATGATGCCTGCGTTACTGCCTGAATATTATATTTGCTCTACTAGGGCTAAATCCCACCAGTCACATAAGTCTTTCTTACCTTAGATCCTCGATCCGAAAACCACTAAAAACAACTCATGCCATGCACTGATCCAGTGCAGCAGCAACCTTCCAGCACAGGATGTCTTGAACTTTGTCTTTGGAGCAATGCATGTCAATCCTTAGACACTCCCGGACTGCGCTGGCATAGGTGGACCCGACCCGACCTACTAGTTCGTGCGTAGGACTGATTAATCGCTCCCTAATATACTGAAAGCGCGTCAAAGAGGGTATTGTACGAGAGTCCAGAAAATCGTAAGATCCGTCGAAATCAAAGGATTGAAGACTCTGCCAAAGGCCGATTTCCAACAAGACACAGCCTAGTCTGCCAGTGGTCCTGTCAGACGGAACCAAAAATACTACTTTTCAACGATGCTTACGAGTAGATGTCACAACCACGTGTATATGTTAGTAAATGACGGTCTCGTTTGTCAGGGTGCTGGTAGATGTCAAGCTCGATGTTCCCAGATTCTACAGTTTGACCTGGCTTTGGCGCAGCCCTTTGCTTAGGCCTTTGCTCAGGCCTAGAGCGGCCAAAGCCACACAGGACGGGGTTGAGAAAATCCTTGCGTCCACTCTTTGATGGGCCTCCGTCCTGAGATTTTTCAGGCAAAAAGAGAATTGATGCAGACCGTATACTTATCTCTGAATTAGCGAGGTGATTGATGACTCTGAAACCCCAAAGAAATTGCTGTAGCAGCAGGCTTACTTCTTGTGTATCCACCCTGCAGTGTGTAAAATGTAAATGCTTTGAATAAGCTTCTTGGCTAGCGTAAACCGAATGCCAAGATCAAGCAGCTTCCTGCCCGAATGCGCCGTTTGGTCTAGCATTTGTAGCAGTGAAATCGGCTTTCGGAGCCTCGATATGGCTCCAGGTGAAAGCAAGCCTCGTAGGTCCTCAATGTAAGCTGGAGGCCGAAATAGAAACCCGTAACGAGATCTAGCAGAGTCTCTGATGATACCACGGCATGGCAGAGTAAGGAGTTCTGCCGGCTTTTGGTCCGCGCAAAAGAATTTCGCAAGCTGGTTAAGAGCATCTTCCATAGCCGGGTTCTCATAGTATTTCCATTCCTAGAAAAGTTAGTGATTTCACTGTTAACCTGGAAGTGCTTGCGGGTATTCCTACTATGATGACACATCTCACCGACCTGTCACAGTAAGACATTGTGGCGTCTTGGCCGTTAATCAACCAATCGTCCTTTCCATATCTGTAATCCTCAGCGGCATAGTAAGGAGCGTCTTCCCCTGCCTTGAACCTTTGGGAGTTGTCCTTGAATGCCGCTGTAATGGCTAGCAGATCGTAGACAGCATGACGTTGTCCGGCCTTTTCTTTCTCCTTGGACTGCTTTCGAGCTACCTTGGATATGCTCTCTAGATCTGGAGCGCCGCGTTGGCCTGATAATGCATAGCTGATAATGCCCCTATCTATTTTCTACTCCGCAAATTAGGTAGATGAAATAGATAAAATCATTCTCAGGCATCGACTAGCCGTTACACTCACATCGCAATCATTCTCAGAACACATTTTCTGTAGACTGTCAATGTATTCGATGAGCCTCCTCGTGAGTTTGTCAAAGCTCTTGGTGTCTCGAACGGCAAATTTGCAACCTTTGAGGTTCATGCGTTCCTTGCGCTTTTGTATTCTCTTTCCAGAAGGGGTCTTGAGGTCTTGATTGCGAAGAACGTCTTCAAGCTTCAGTCGGTCAAGACCCTTACAATGTTTGATTTAGTACTTCGGTGAACGACGCGCTTGTGAGGAAAGATGACCAACCGCAGGTTTCTGATTTATCCTAATACCGTAGCTTTTTTCCAGTTTCTCCGTATCGGCCACAATATCAGAAATTTCGGAAAGTGCCACAAGTACGTAATTCCCAATGTTTGGGCTACTTGTCAGATATTTCTGCAGTTTCGAGTTTGGTTCATAGCCGTGGTAAACTTCCCACCTCTCTCCCCATTCTTGACATCAGTTAGGCAGATTCATAACATCATTAATTGGGCTTCTTACTTATGAAGGCCTATTTGTACATAAGTCTAGAGCGCCGAGTAGGATCTGAGAATGTACGTACCCCTGAGGCGATATACAACCTGATCGCCGCGTCTTTGACATCTTTATGCGCCTGGAAGCAAGCTACTATCAAGCTAAACCCATCTCGACAAAGAGGGAACAAGCCGACTACAGCCAAAGCAATTCCGGCGGCAGTGGCAGGGTCCATTAGAGCAGATACGTAAGGAATGTCGCAGTTACAATCTCCTCACAACCGTAGAACCATTATGATCTCTCTACTCGTGTTGCTGCGGCTGAGATCTGACAGATGCCCGCACTTGAACCCACCCTCGGGCCTTGCACAAGGCTGCGCGTGACATACATCTGATTCCGATTGGTGTTTCATTATCGCCAAGCGAGGGCATACTACTGCAGGATGCGGATAGGAACGTTTTGTCGTCAAATCCGGTCATATTCGCCGCTGCTCGTCGTACAGCACATATATTGGTATTCTCGCAGCCTTGGACGGTTTTCCGAGAGACGGTTGAGGTATGAGGGTCAGGTATGAAGGTCGGATGGAGCATGTGCATATATTGGTTGAACTACAGTAGGAAGCTACGAAGGAAGGAAGGAGGTGGAAACTCTGAATCCCCTAGCCCCGGCCCTATAGGGCCCGGAGTGGAGATTACTAACCACAGGGGTAGCAGTATACTGTTTCCTGTTTCCAACAGGCAATCGTGTAACATGATAATTCTACATTGATTGTTTGCTTTCGCTCTGTATTCCTGGTTTCAATGAGCTTTCCTTGGAATCTGCTAGAATTCCTTACTCTGAAGAAGAAAGGAGTCCACCGGTGAAATCGATTGTAATAAAAGTTGTATCAAAGTCCTCTTCCTACTACTCTTTTCATCCACCAATCCATTGCAACGAGATGACACAAAATAGAGATGAGGACAGCTGAACTACCAACCAATCATCATTCAGCCCCTCAGCGCCTCTGGGATGCTGCCATCTTAGGTAGTGCGGTGGCATGGGCCGCAGTGCGGTTGAACGGCTGCCAGCCAGGGCTCTACTTGAATTTGCTACTGTAGTTCGGTTTGCGACGACCAGAACCCTCTTCTCCAGGCGATGAAAAATGGTCTTGGAAAAGTTCTTCAAGAAGTTAGTCAACAGGACGTCGTCTTCAGGGAGGAGAACAAGCGCGTCTGCCGAGGTCGATGACTGTCCCGATTATTTATCTCCCAGAATTCCACGCTGACTCCGGAAACTAGGTATCTATAGGACCGCCCAGATGGAGACCTTCAACCGACAGGTACTATTCATACCAATCCCACAAACAAAGCACGAACTGGCTTATTTCCCCTCAACGTTCCATTGAATTCTGATGAAATGGCCCTAAACATTCATCCCGTGGACATTGTTTTCATCCATGGGCTCAATGGACACTATATGTGAACTTGGACCCATCAGAAAGGAACTTGTTGGCCAAAGGACCTATTACCACAGGCATTACCTGCAGCACGGATATTTTCTTATGGATACCCGTCCCAGATCTTCGCTGGTAGGTCTGTTGCTGGAATACGTGAGTTCGCCAAACAACTGATGAGTTGTTTAGATTCGGAGAGAGCTGAGGATGTAAGTAGGGACAGACAGCGGCAGCTCACCCTGGATCTACTGACGTTATGCAGAAGGATTTTCGACCAATCATTCACGTATGCTACAGTCTTAGGGGAGTTGTACTCAAGCAGGTAGAAGGGCTGAGATATCAGTTGATAAGAGGTTACTGATGTTTCCCAGGCATTAACCCTAGCTTATCAGCCAGAGGAATTCAGAGACATATGGCTAGGAAGCAAGGCTATTGTTTTCATGGGCACACCGCATCGTGGAAGCCCTGATGCCAGCTTTGGCAATAATTTAGGCGATGTCGCTAACCTTGCACTGCATGTTTCTGGTACACATCGCCTTACTGGGGGCATCAACAGATCGCTCATTGAAACCCTCGGTCAGGAGTCCAAAGAGTTATTGGGTATCGCTGAAGACTTTGTTTCTCGGGCTTCTGCACTTCGCATCGTTACCTACTACGAGATAAAGACACATCCGTTGACAAACAAAGTGGTACGTCATTATAGGTCGGTTCTTGGCGTTCCACGCAGACATGTAGTTGGTTGTTTTTCTGGTATGGAAACGGGACTGATCAGCTCACGAGATTCTAGATTGTCGGGCAGGCTTCAGCAGTGCTCGGCTTAGCGAGCGAGCGATCCCGGCCTCTCTATCTTAATCACCAGGAACTCTGTCGATTCTCTGGACTAGGTGATAAAGACTATCAGCAAATCTCGCGACTAATCATATCTCTGACTAAAGAAATTTTGCAGGAGCACAAAGTGGTAGCATCCAGCCTGAGTACCGACCACTGTAGGTGATGAACTTTGCCCGTGAGCTTTGCCGGGCAAAGTTCCTGCGATGAGCATGTCTTCCACAGCATACGATGAGACCGAAAAAATATGTGCTTCATAACTGAACACCGTCGATATTGCAGGCTACGAATCAAGACTTGATATCAGAGTAGAAGGAACGCTGGATTGGGTACCAGTCAATCCTCAGTACATCAATTGGGTCTCGAATGCTAGTGCGAGAATCCTCTGGGTGACTGGATACGCGGGATGCGGCAAAACCACACTAGCTTCCTTCATCATGTGGTATTTGACAGGCCACTTACCTCGCCGAGCTCTGGTTTGCAGGTTCTTTTGTGATAACCAAAATGGGGAAATGAGAGATCCGAGCTCTTTGCTCAGGAGTCTGACAGTGAACGGGCGAAGGCGACTCTGGCGTCTCGTGAAAAAAGCCTCGGATGCAGGTGGCCTTCACATTTTCGCCAATTCGACGCTCTATGGAGCCTTTTCGTGCAGATGACTCACATCGAAAACAAATCTCCGATCACCATTATAATTGACGCTATCGAAGAATGTGATAAGAAGGCCCAATTGTTAGTCGTCAGTCGTATTTCTGAATTATTGATCCTTGCGGATACTACAGTCAAATTCTTCATCACGAGCAGGCCTGATGCCGAAGGTGTACTTGACGTTCAGGGCAGCTCAACGCAATTGATTCAGCTGCTATCAGAAGACAAGAAGAATCAGATACAAGACGATATCAAATTTGTTGTCCGTCATCGATTAGGGCGGATGGTGACATGGGGAACGTGCAGACCATCTCTCAATGGCAGGCACTTTACCCTAGTGATATCCTAGAGCATTTACTTGTATTCAAGGCAGACCAAACATTCTGATGGATCAAGCTAGTCTTACCATTGCTACAGGATCGTCGAATTCTTCTCTTATCCGATGTTGATACCATAGCAGCTATGCTTCCTTCTGATCTTGCCTCTTTATACAGGCACTCATTGTTGTCGGTACTCGAGGCTGATCAACCTGTAGCTGCGAGAATATTACGCCTCTTGGTTGTTAGTGATAAACTCCTGACAGGCGACGAGATTGAAATCATGATGACCATTGGGCCAGATCATAAGTCGATGGCTTCCCTAGCAACTGATCAATTATTATTCAACAAGAACTCGGTGCGAGCAGCTCTTGGACCGCTCGTACGCTTACACGTTTCAACCATAGAACTGGTCCATCAATCATTGAAATTATATCTTACAAGTTTTTCGAATGGATTCCAGGACGCATTGGCTATTACATTTGGGATCGATTTGATCCGAGATAAGTTGCAAATCTTTGCCACATGCTCGCTGTATCTTTCATTGGAAGATTTCCAACAGAATATACAGGCATTAGTAAGCTTTCGTGACGACTCTCCTACTATCTCTGAAGCCATAATCTCATCTCTCCATTCATCAACGTACGGATTTGATCTTTACGAGGAACCCTTGTTCAAAAAAGATCCTCTTGTCGACGAGGCCGCATGGGCCACAATAATCACTCAATACAAGTTATATGATGACGCCACCTTGCATTGAGCAAACGACTTTTCAGTATGTAACGCAGCCGCCACCGAGCAGCATCATAGTGTCGCTCGTGCACTATGCAAAGCGAACACAGCACAGTTCGAGAATTGGTTTAATTACTTCTGGTTTATAACGATGTATCCTGAACCGTTTCCTTTTACGGTTAATGCGCTCATGGTAGCATCATATTTTGGTCATATCGATACACTTCTACGTTTGCTCTCCGATCCAGAAAGCCAAGATCCAGGATCCCTAGCACAAGCTCTGTATTGGGCAGCTAGGCAGGGTCGAAGTGGTTGTGTTGGGGTTTTGCTGCAGCAGCCACAATGTGACCCCCAAATCTCAGAGTTGAAGAGCCAAGTACCATTGTCCGCAGCAGCTCAGTTCGGACATCTCGAGTGCGTCACACTTCTCCTTAAGGATGTTCGCCTTGATATCAAAGCTCAGGACAGCCATAGCCGTACCGCCTTGTCTCTCACAGCCAGTAATAACCACGCTGAAATCGCCTCGGTACTGTTGGCGCACTACCACATCAACGTCAACCTACCAAATAATAGCTTGAATACCCCCTTGCACTGGGCTGTCGCCGCCGGATCCTACTCCGTTGTGTCCCAAATCCTGCCGGATAGTTGCGCTCATTCGGGGAACCTTGACAAACGAGGACGCAACTTCCTCTCCTGGGCCGCGGAATACGGAGCCACTGACATCGTCTCTCTGCCTCTTCATAGCCGAGTAGTATCAGCAGATCAGAAAGACTCTCGAGGACGCACACCACTTTCATACGCCTCTCAGCACGGCCATCCCCCCGTCGTGAAACAGCTTGTCGAAAGTAAGCTCATCAATCCACTTGATCAAGACTATGGTGGCCGTAACGCTCACTCCTGGGCCGCCACGCAGCGGCAATCAAGTGTGCTGCGCTATCTAACCAAAAAATGCCGGCAAGGCGCCGACGTGCCGGACCGGGATGGATGGACGCCTCTATTGTGGGCGCTCGTCCCTCCTGGATATGTCGAGAACATGCTCTTACTCTTCCAATTGGGCTGTGTAGATGTGAACCGGAAGGACAGCATCCACGGACGCACGTTCCTATCATGGCTTACTATTTACGGATATACACAGGTGGCAAGGCAAGTAGTATTACTCAAGGACGTTGAAATCGAGGCCCGAGATGTCAACGGAAGGACACCTCTATCTGAGGCTACGGCTAGTGGGAGTATGGAGATTGTGCGTCTACTGATCGAGACCGGCAAGGTTGACGTGAACTCGCGAGATAAGCAGGGCCGGACTCCGTTGTCGTGGGCTGTCATAGAGGGCCATGGGGAAGTTGTTCAGCTGCTATTGTCAATCCCGGCCATGGACCGTGAATCTAGAGACAGCGCTGGCCGAACCGTTTAGGATGTTGCTGGAGCATTCAAACACGAGGATATCGTCTCAATACTTCAACATTGGAATGTGGCCTAAACTTTGATATTTTAGACCATCTGGTTTTGCAAGTGGAATGGATTGATGAAAATAACATGAAGATCATAAACCGTTGACTCTTATATGGATGGTCATACATAGCTACCACGAGATTTGAGTCAAACGATGTCCTAGAATTAGCGACACAAACAATGTACTCGAGTAGTGACCTGAAGCGAATTTTTTCGTCTGTACGTAGACGAGCCTTGAGTCTCGTACTTTAGAAACTACTTCAATCATCGCCACTCGGTGTTGAGTACGAGACGGTTACTCAAATCCTTCGCAGTGTCCGTGATCGAAGCGTCGGTCTTAGAGCGAGAATGTCTCGGGGTTAAATTTACCATTTTCTTTTGGTACTTTGACAATTCGACGATCAAACGATTTTCCCAAACGTTGATGAGCAATTCATTGGATACTTACCTCTAGGCTTGAAGCGTACCTTAAGCCGTGGTGCTCAAGAGCCAGGCAAAGCATGTGACATTGCCCTGACGATAGTTCTACATACCTCGTTATTTAGACACCCGAGCACCCTGGTGATCCACTGACCGTTTTGAGGAATTGAAGTACCAACTATCAACTGAACGGCCAGGTATCCCACAAGGTTCATCTTACCCATCTTCAGGTCTGTCGATTTTCTCACATGTGGGAGCATCAAGCAGACGTGTCCAAGGCTTGTCAATCGATTACTAACCATTAACGCTTCACCAAGCTTACCAAGACGATGGGACCGACAAGTCCATCCCATCCGAGGGTTTCGTCCTAGAATTCTTTCTTCTCAAATATAACATTCGAATCCTTACTTCTACGCTCTCGCTGCCTCGCAGATTCTACCAATAATGTCGGAGGCGATAAAATCATACGGTTGGGAGGCCAAACCTCGAGACCCGGCAGTCTTCCTTGACGGGAAGAAGAACTTTAAGGACCCTGAACCTCAGACTGTAGAGAGCATCAAGCTCCCAGACTCACCGATCGCGAAGGCTGTACTCGAGTATGCACGAAAAGAACTTAATTCCGAGACGTTCAACCACAGCATGAGAGTGTTTTACTATGGTATTTTGCCGTCAATTGCCAACAATCTGGGCCAAGCTGACGCGCTATTCTACCTTAGGCAAAGCCATGCACATACAACAGTTTCCAAGTTGGGAGTTTACTGATGAGACATGGCTCCTCGCTTGCCTACTCCACGATATTGGAACCACCGATAAAAACATCCGAGGAACCCTCATGTCCTTCGAATTTTATGGCGGCCTTATTGCGCTAGACCTCTTACACAAACAACATAAGGCTCCAATCGAGCAGGCTGAAAGCGTTGCGGAGGTTATAATCCGGCATCAGGACATTGGGAATGTAGGAACAATTACAACCTTGGGGCTATTGATACAACTGGCTACGGTCTTTGGTGAGTTTGGACATATACTGCTCAGCATTTACCAGATAGAAACCTAATCCTGGAAGACAACATGGGAGGACATGCAGATCTAGTTCACAAAGAAACCATCGTGAACGTAACCAAGCATTACCCTCGGAACAAGTGGTCATCTTGCTTTTCAGCTACGATCCGAAAGGAGAACCGACTTAAACCTTGGGCGCATACCACAGCACTGGGCGAAGAAGATTTTCCTAATGGTGTCCTGAACAATGATCTTATGGCGCCGTATGATGGGTGATCAGGTACAATTGGGGCATATATCATTCTAGTATTTCGGTTTCATCGCTTGATCCTCGTTGATTTAACAATTTCAAGTCTTCCCTACTCGAGTTTGAGAACCTTTCCTTCTGACGGTCTCCTTGTTGATTCTTTCCCAATTGAGTACCCTATTATTGACCTTTTGAAGATGTGGCGATCGACGTTGCTGGAAGATTTCGATGTTCGTCGTGAGCTTGAGTTGCTCTTGGGGTTTGGAATGAACAGAATGAACACAAGGCACATTCTTTTGTTCCCTTCGCCAACGCACTTGTCTACTATGAACAAGTTTGAACCCAACAAATTTCTGTGATATGACAACGATTGCTTTTACAACACTCTACGCTACGCAACAGTTCACTTCTCGACTCAACCTTACTATCAACAGCTCGATCGGAAAAACTCAAACTTTCGCCAACTGAATCTTACACCGCTTTACTACATCTGCAGGCTAAAACGTTGTACTAGCACTCAGCCGCACGCAGGGCCAAGCCCGGGTTACCTTTGACTCACAAGCGATGTCATACAAACTAAATCCATTCCTCCAATTCATCACATTTCCCATCTCCTTCCTCTACTACTTTACCCGACTCACCATCCGAAGAATTTCCCGTCCATTCCCTCTCCTCACAACCATGGCAGACCAAAACCCCAAGGCGCCCATCATCACCACGCCCCGGCTCCACCTCCGCCAAGCCCGCGAAAGCGACCTCGACGCCTTTCACGAAATGTTCTCCGACGAGGAAGTCATGAAATACTGGTCCGCCCTCTCCCCTTCTACCTCTTTCATCGCCCAGCCGCTAACCTCACCCCAACAACCCCAGGTCCACAAACCCGCACACCACCCTCCTCCAAACCCACACCTACCTCGCCTCCATGCTCGCCTCCCCCACAAACGGCACCCTCGACTTCGTCCTCTGCCTCTCCTCCCCCTCCTGCCCCCCAACCGTCATCGGCAAACTCGGCATCTGGTCCCCCACCACCTCCGAGCTCGGCCTCATGCTGCACCGCTCCCACTGGCGCCACGGCTACATGGCCGAAGCCCTGCGCGCATTGCTAGAGTATCTGTGGCGGGAAACGGAAGCGGGCGAGGTGACGGCGGATGTGGATCCGAGGAATGAGGCGTGTGTGGGGCTGTTGGGGAAGATGGGGTTTTTGGAGACGGGGAGGGAGGAGCGGACGTTTGAGGTGGGGGGGAGGTGGTGCGGGAGTGTTTATTTTAGGGTTGAGAGGCCGGGGGGTGAGAGTGGGGGTGGGGGAGGGGAGGGAGCGAATGGATAAGGGGCTGAGGTTGGGGGTCGGCACGATTGGTTGGTAGGGAGTTGAGGACGAGAGGATTCTAGATGACTGGCTTAGCCCAACGAACCCTGACGATGCATCCCTTTATCATCTCTTCCCGTATTTTACAGCCCCACTCGCAATATACACATCCTACTCTTCCCGCACCCCTCAAATCCCCACCCCAACTCCATCCAAATCAATCCAACACCGCCTCCACAAACCTCTTCTCCAACCTCCCTACCTCCCTCTTAAACCCCTCCACCTCCTCCCAACAATCCAACGGTCTCCGATCCCTTTCCCTCAAACACTTCACCAGCTTCCCCTTCGCCCTCTCCACCCCCTCATCCCCCACCACCTCCTCTTTCGGCTTCCTCTTCTCCAGTTTCCGCTTCAGCGCCTCAATCTCTTTCTGCACTGTCTGCCTACCCAGATCGCTGCTGTCCTTGCTGTCTCTGCTGAAGGCGGATTGGAAACCGCCAGAACCGGTGGCGAAGTTTGATTGGTCGAGGGAGCGGGCTTGGGAGGAGGGGTCGGTGGAGTCGGGGTCAGAGGGGGCGGAGGGGTCTTGTGAGAGGCGGTCGGAGAGCTCTTTTAGCTGGCGCGTGTGCTCGGCTTCGAGGCGTTTGAGTTCGGCGGTGACGCGGGATTGGATGTGGAGTTCGAGGTCGTGGGCGCGAGTGCTGTCAGTCTGGCGGGCAGTTAGATTTGGGACAGCTGTGTTACTGTTGGGAGGGCGGTACTTCAGGGCTGGCTTGGAGGGCATCGACGAGGTCTTGCGAAAACCGGACGGGGGTTTCGCTGCGTGGCTGTTAGTGGGAGAGGGTGAATTGGACGTTGGGATAAGTACCTGGCAAAGACGTGTTGTGTGCTTGAGGGAGGAGGTTTCGAGGAACCCTGACCCATCTCTGAAAGTTGGATCCGGTTTGAGGAGAGCGATTGCTCGGGCTGGGCGCTAAAGTATTATAGGATGCAGAGTGAGTTGGATGAGTCTCACAGGGATAAGTGAGGATTTTGTATGGGGAAACTGAGCAATGCGGGCCGAGACTGGGGTGATAAGTGAGGAATTTGCTCCGATAGGGCTGATATTAACGGGCCGAATCCTTGGGCTCTGGTTACCACAAAAAATTGTATCCTATCCGAGGGATGCTGTGCCCGATGCAAGTGACCCTGTATTGGATCATACTTGCATACCTTACTGTACGCGACTATCAAGACTTACATGTACCTGCTAGCAAGGGTCGACATAACGATATATAATTCAGACCATCGGTCGCATGCCCCATCCGGCTGCAATCACTCCCCCCTTCTATCGCTGCTCTTGTATCAAGTGCGGGTCGGCGTACTTGCTGAACAACCCAAACCTCTTCTCTCATCCTGTGTTCACCCTCGCGCCCGTGCTAAGGTACTCCCATTGGTACTCGGAGTATCTTGGTCAAGAAGCTTCGAATAGTTCCTTCTCTGTCTGATTTAATCTTATCCCTATTAAATTTTCGCTACCAACAGTGCAATGGCTGGATTAAAGAACTCCAGCCCTGAAAGAGATTCCCCTTCTCTGACCGGAAAGGTCATTCTGGTAAGAGGAGGTTTGTTCTAGATCCCCCCAATCCTCGTTCCAGTCAGCTGATTACCTTTAGCTACCGCAGGTCTTGGAATTGTGTCCTTGTGAAACACAGCCCAGCTCGTATTTACTTTAGTGGACGAAATGCGAAGCGCGCTGAGGCGGTCATTGAAGAGACCAAAAAGGTAATTCCTGACGCGGCTATTACCTTCATCCAATGCGACCCTGCATCTCTCGAGTCTGTCAAAGCGAGCATCTAGAAGTTCAGGCACGATCGTCTCGACGTCCTCATATGTAGTGCAGGTACAATGGCACAACCTCTTGGACTCAGCAAAGATGGATATGAAGTCCAATTTGCTACCAACCACCTGGGCCACGCCACGCTGATCAAACAGCTCTTACCTATCATGCTAACGACAGCAGAGCAACCCGAGGCTGATGTACGCACCATCTTTCTCTCATCTGTGGGCTGGCGCTTCCGTCCAAACGGTGGAATCCAATTCTTGGGGCTTAACACTATGCAGGATTTTGGTATTCTGGGCTCCTGGCGACGCTATGGACAAAGTAAATTGACCAACATTGTTTACACAACGGAATTAGCACATCGATACCCAAACATTACGACTGTATCAGTCCATCCGGGTGTCGTCAAACCGGACCTAGTCGGAAATCTCGGACTTGTAATGCAAAGCTTTCGTATACGCAGGAAATTTAGAAGACGTGCTAAGCCAATTATGGGCAGCTACGGAATCAAAGAAGGGAACTATCGAGAATGGTGCCGTTTACATGCCAGTAGGGATTCAGAGCAATTCTAAGCTAGAAAGCACCGCGAAGGATCACAAACTGGCGACGGAGCTGTGGGAATGGACGGAAGAGAGCGCTGGGAGGGCATTGAACGTAATGATAAAGACGTGAAAACATCATACGAGCATATCAGATGTCGTCCTGCGGCGAAACGTCGAAGTTAAGGAAGAATTAATCTACAAGCGCATCAGTAGTGGTAGGGCGATATGAAACTGTACTCCCGGACTTCTATTACTCGTAGCAGATGGCCGATTCCAACAAAGAATTATCCAATCGAAAACCTCCACCAGTTCTACTTTCAATATGAATGAATAAATAAGATTTATAAATCCTGAGTACTTAATCTGCAACGACTGTACGTGTTTTTCAAGTGACGATTTGGTTAGTGCTTCAACCCAGATTGTTCCACCCCCATAACTCCAGATTGACATCTACTTCCTTCCCCGCATTTCGGTAACCACCGAAGCACCCGACATCATTGGACTGTCGTAGCCTCTGGTGCTCTACTGTCCTCGGAAAGCGTCTCCTTCGACTGTTACTGTACTTTAGTACGACTCTACGTACCTTGATAGCTGCAGGCAATCTCCTAGGCGGTTCCAGCAATTCGACTCCATCTCGTGTGATCTCCAAGGCTTTATCTGATTGCGCCTCCTCTCCAGTCTGCCCCCGCCAACCTTGGTCTCACTCGAAGAAATCAGCAGCATTGGCGCCTTTCACTTCCCACAGATCACCTACACTCGACACTCCCTCTCCAAAGTCGTTATCCTACCCCTCCTCGGACTTCAAGATCTCGACCAAATTGTCCCACCGATCCCGCTTCTCCGCTACACACCTCATCTCTTTCACTGTCCTTCTCGTTGTTTTAGCGGTCCAATTCCTCCAGCCTTCGCCCTCGATACACGGTTGGCACAGCAGGTCTAGAGGCCCACAGCAAAGCCCCCCTGCTTTCTGCGAGAACTCCGACATCTTCTCCCAACCCCCACCGATCTCTCGGCCGCATAAGATGTCTTTAATAGAAGAGGCTAAGAAGGTGGCTGCAGAGTTCGAGTATCCTGGAGCAGAGGTCAACAAGGGAGTCAGAGAGTTCATTAGGCAAATGGGTGAGTACTAACTTGGCTTCTGGCTCCAACAACATGTGCTAATTTCAATTGCTGTCTAGATGAGGGTCTGCAAAAATCTGGCACATCCATGAGCCAGATACCAACATATGTCACATCAGTACCCAATGGCACTGAAAAGGTATGTGTCTAGCAACATCCAATGTAGCCATATTACTTATCGTCAAAGTAGGGCCTCTACCTAGCAGTCGACCTGGGGGGTACGAATTTTAGGGTCTGCTCTATACAATTAAATGGCGACACAACGTTCTCCCTAACTCAGTCGAAAGTCGCCATACCTCGGGAATTGATGGTTGCCAAGACCTCCAAAGAGCTCTTTTCCTTCTTGGCTAAGCAAATCGAGATATTCCTCAAAACTCACCACAATGACCACTTTGAAGAACATGTCCGAAGGAGGAAAACGATGAGCGAGCCTTCAGGCTACAGAGATGAGAAATTTTTCAGGCTAGGGTTTACATTCAGCTTTCCTGTTCAACAAATTGGGATAAATAGAGGGACCCTCATCCGCTGGACAAAAGGCTTTGACATAGATGAAGCTATAGGACAAGACGTTTGTGAACTTCTCCAGCAAGAGATTGACGCACTCCACCTTCCTGTCACAGTCGCAGCTTTAGTGAACGACACAGTCGGTACTCTGATGGCCCGTTCATACACTTCTCCCGGCAAAACGGGGACCCTCCTCGGCGGCATCTTTGGCACCGGTACCAATGGCGCCTATGTGGAGAAGCTCTCCAAAATCTCCAAAATGCCCACCGACACTACCTACGACACTTCAACGGGTGACATGATTGTAAATACAGAATGGGGATCATTCGATAACCAGATGAACGTACTCCCTGATACTCCTTACGATAAAGACCTTGACAAAGAAAGCGTAAACCCAGGCATTCAAATGTTCGAGAAACGTGTGTCAGGAATGTTCCTTGGTGAAGTTCTTCGCCGTGCCATCTTGCACTTGACACAACAAAAGCATGTGCAGCTCTTCAAAGACGAGAATTCAGCTACAAATGACGTTCACAGCACCACCACAATCGCAGAAGACTCTTCCCTCTACAAGCAATGGGGTATCGACACCTCCTTTCTTAGCATCGCGCACCACGACCACTCCCCTGGCTTCAAAATCACCCGCCAAGCCCTCGACCGGGACCTCGGCGTCAGCGCCGCGTCAGCTGAAGACGCGGAAGCTGTCAAGATCCTTGTCGCCGCCATCGGAAAACGCTCCGCTCGTCTCTCCGCCGTTGCCATCGGCGCGGTTGTGCTCAACAGCGAGGAGTTATCGAAAACAGACGACGTCGTGGACATAGGCGTTGACGGCAGTCTGGTGGAGTATTATCCTGGGTTTGAGGACTATATGAGGGAGGCATTTAGGGAGATTGACGGGATTGGACAGAAGGGCGAAGAGAGGATCAGGATTGGGATCGCGAAGGATGGAAGTGGGGTGGGTGCGGCGCTGATTGCGCTTGTGGCCGGAAGGGAAGGAGCGGTTGCGCCGACAAAGAAATGATGGAGCGACGGATGAACAGGTACATACTGCGACCTTGGGCGGCACTCGTCTTGGAGTTTTCAGTTGTACATCTTAGGAAACACTCTGTATAAGAAAATGATCCGTCATCGCCCAAGGAGCAGCTACTGCAAAGCGATCAGCGTTAGGGAAGCCAGGACTACCAGCCGAATAGTTCCGGTCTGTACAGCAATTTCATGCAATTTCATTTCGAGTTTCTGCCTTGATTGTTCTGGGTGTCATCGGTTACGCAATTTTGCCAATTCCCTAACGACTTTTCAACTTTTACACCCCTTCCCCTCCCATTCCACGCAAACAAAGCGCAAAAAGAGTCCCGCCCACCACACAAGAAATCAACACAGCGCCGGCGAACACCAACCCCAAATGCACTTCCTCCACCACCAGCACCGAACCAGCGCCCCCCCCGGTGCACCGGGTGTTCCGGCACTAAGGGGTCGGATGCCGAGTGTGTCGCCTGCGCTGGTGTCGTTGGAGATGGAGATGGGGGACGGGATCTTTGGGGAGGAGGGGGGGTGTGGGCTAGCACGAGGAGGAGGAGGAGGATGGCGAGGGGGGAGGGAGGAGGGGAAGGAAGGAGTTGAGCGAAATGTGAGGCAGCATGCGAATGCCCTTGGGCAGGGTATTGGGGGTGGCGGTGGGTCCTGAGAGCATGGAGGCGGGGTGAATTTGATGGTTTTGGGTGAAGTAATTAGGGCAGAGGGGTGTTAATGTGAGATGTCATGTGAGGTTTTAATGGTATGGTGGGCAAAGCTACCCGGGGGGGGAAAGAGATGCGTTTTGGTAAAGATGTGGTGATGGGTTTCGGACTTTGAGTTCCGTGGGTGCGAGTGTGGTGAGGTGATCTCCCCCCCCCTTCTCCATCTCTCCCACATCGCTGCATACTAACTCGCGGCCCCTTATTCTAGGCATCGCAGCCAACGCTGCAAAATTCTGCAGCGCAAACAGGGATAGCACCCCCTGGTGCAAATACGACGGACAGCGCGATTGCGACGGTTTACGAGGACGGGAACTGGAAAGGCCTGTCTTCATCGGGTGTAGTTGGGTTTGAGTAGCTCAAGATCTCCTGGTACTGGTTTTCGAACTCGTCGCTAGTCCTTGTTGCTTTGAACTTGTCGTTGTACTATGTGGCGCCAAGGGCACCTTCTTTGGCAGCTCTGGCAATCCAACACCTTTGATGGATAGTCCAGGTGTCAATGGAAGCTCTCCAACCAAACTTTTTCTGGATTAATTGCCTGATCGCCTCAGCCGATCGATGAAACCCAAAGCGGGCTTCAAACTGCCTTGCAATGTTATCGAAATTCACTTCCCCGTCAGGGGCCGCGTCTATTACCCACTCGCATTGTTCTGTGCTCCGTTTGAGTGAGTTAGGCGAGGCGCGTCTCTCCTGGCTTCCATTGCACTCCTGAGAGGCTGATCTGGATTGGGAGATTTTTTGATTCTTTTCGTCTGCGGTTCCTGCAATACTGGGTCCTTGACTTCTGCGTGTCATTTTCGTGTTTCAGGTGCCACTTCGCTTGGTGCCGCAGACGTTGAAGTTCCTTCAGCGGCTATTGGCGACTTCAACTGTCGTTCAAGATTGAAAAGTTCAAGCTGCTGGGCACGGAGCTTGGATGAGGGCAAGTGAAGCAATAACCCCTTGTCTCGCCCACGGAAGTAGATACCATTTTTATCGAAGATGAGGTATTCATCCTCATCCCTGAGCTGAGGCGTACGCCACACATTCCATGACCAATATGAATGCCCAGGTCGAAATAGCATACCCTTGCCGGAAGGGTTGAAGACTTCGGGCGGTATAAGGCATCCATGCCAGTGGAACTTGTCGTCTTCTACGTAGTCATGGATGTTGGGCCTACTTTGATCCGGAAGCCGCCACGGAGATCTTTGGTGGGTGAACCACGACGGGGGTCTAGCCTGTGATAGGATGGATCGGCGGCAAAGCAAAGGGGGTTTGGTACTCGAGGCAGCTGCATGAGTATCTAGCGTGGCGCTGCTTGACTGTGTCGACAATCCCGACGATCATGTTAATGGCGGAGTTATTTCTCGGTCTGGAGCACTTGAAGCGATCTTCTTCCAAGTCCTAGTAATCTTCACGTCTCGCTGGCTTTTTGTACATCGCTTTCTAGACTCTCCCGGCGAGCATCCTCATGCAATATCAAATTTTCTGCAGGCGTTTCGGATCGTATCCCACCCCCCTTCTCCATATCCCCAATTCCACTCCCCCTCCCCCTCTCTCTCCTTACCGCCAAATAATCCCCAACTCCAACCCTCCTCCTCACAACCCTCGCGGCCCCAGGCCTCAACCGCCGATAATACCCCTCCACGACCTCCTTCTCAACCACAAACCCTCTCCTCAGATACCACCCTAGCGCCTCCTCGTTGGCCTCCCACACATGCGCGTAGATCTCCGTGACATGTTTGTGGTGCTGTATGATGGTAGCAGTAATGGTGTTAAGGAGGTGCGTTGCAATGCCCAGACCACGGTATGGTGAGAGCACGCCGAGGGTTTCAATGTAGAGATGTTGTTCGGTTTCGTTGGGTGACGGGACGGGTTCGAGGCGGCATTGGATGCCGGCGACGACTATGGGTGATGGGGGTTCTGGTGTGGTTTTGGGGGGACTTGAAGAATCGGCAGTTGAGGATTGAGGCGATGATGAGCGTTTCCGCTTCCCGGGACGCGGCTTTTCACGCCATAAGGCTACGTGGGAGAGAGATGAGGATGTTGGGTCGGAGATTGATTCTTTGTAGAATTTGTCGGAGTAGCGAATGGGCAGGAGGAGGGTGATTACGCGGCGGAAGGAGGGGAGAGTTGCTGGGGTGGTGGGTTTGATAGTGATATTCGGGGATAGCGGATTTCTTGAAAGCTCGGTAGAGTCCTCATCATAAGCAGTTTGGTCGGGTTGTGGAGCTTTGACAGGAGAGGGATTTAAGGCGTAATCGGAAAATGATGAGTGACTTCTAGGAGGTTTGGGAAATGGAGAGGTCGGTGCAGCTTTGGTGAGAAGAGAGGTATCCATAGTATGCAGCACTGTGGGCGCTTAGTATGGATCTCTCGGATTGCCTACCACCTACTTAGAACATAAAAAGTTAAAAATGTACAACTTGAAGAAGCTAAAGCATCATCCTAATCTTATCTTATCGTGAGAAGATCTACGAGCACAGTGTTAATGCGGGAACCTATCATTGGTGACCGTGTAATCTAATCTAATCTGTTGTTTGATGAACTGATCGTACTTGCAGATGGAACATAGTAGGATCTTTGAAAGATCTACGTCCGCCTCTCGTATATCGATAACAAATACATCAAAGGAGTTTGTCCGAATGATCTCAATCCTAAGAAGTGGAGTTTGTATAATACGACTTTCAACGATAGAGAAGTTGCGATGCTGACAATAGATCCAACGTTGAGTGTTACTCAGGTCCCACAACAGCAAGCAGGTCAACAGCCAGCAGCAGAACAATCAATAACTAGCATTATATGTACAACACTAACCAGCAATATATGTCTCAATAGCAGCTTCAGCTGCCAGCAAGACAATGTCAATAGCCCACTATATGTATATATGAATAACACGCGATACATGCACTGATAGCTAACAACAATAATATCAACGAGCCATGCTATTGTCTTGCATGGATCTAATACTGTCCTCAATGGCGTACTATATAGCCATGTAAACACTTCCTCTCTTCTTAAGTTCTCCATTGTTCCCTGCGACTATTTCATATTCCCATCGTTCATAGCAAGAAGTTTCCTTTCGCCAAACATTTCGTATCCACATATATTCTCCTCTCTTCCGTTATAAAGAAGGGCGGTACCTCAAGAACAAAATGGACAACAAGGAGACCTCGACTACCGGGCTGGCCCCGCAGAAAGCTGACAGTGCGTCGAGGGAAAAGACGATGACTGCGATAGTGGGTATTCCAAGACACTCCATGGCTGTGCCTTGTCGCTATACTGACATAGAACTTAGGCGACGGAGATCTTCGAAGACCTTTTGTTTAACATAATTAGCGACGTCGTCATGGCAGCACACAAGGAGGAGAAGATGGCGCGTATGGAGACTGCAGAGATCTTGGCTTTTAAAGCTAGCAAAGAGCAGCTGAACGACGACAAGAAGAATATTGACGAGTCTGACGAGATGCCACAGCCCACAGCAACTGACTCGGAGAGTGGAAAGCTATTAATTAAAGGGAATCCCCTCAAAACCATTAAAGAAAACCTCTGCCCTCGCTGCCATCTCCCCTCTCGGGACCCTTTGGTCAACGATGAAACCCAAGAAAAACGATACTGCGTGAAATCGACGTACACCTCTTTACCAGGCCACGACATATACGGTCGATCTCTCACCAAAGCTCCATCTAAAAATCCTCGAAAGGCATCTAAGGCCAGCCTCACTGATATTCAGCAACCGAAAGCAATGTCTCTCCCACCAGTACCCAACTCCGAATGCCCCAATTGCTCACAAAAGCTTACGGTGAGCCAAATGGCGAGGCATTTAGACAGATGCATGAGGTCCTCAAATCGGCAGGGAGGTCAGAGCGCAAGAACGAGGGGTGGAGACAAGTCGAAAAGTCCTGCAGCGACGACCACCAACCCGGTGAAAGCCAGCAAGAGGGTGCCTAGTAGCTCCAAGAAGGCCGCTCCAAAGAAGACAGCGGCCGCGGATACGAAATCAATTAAGAACGCGGCCAGTGCAGGCAAGGGCCTTAAGGGAGGGGCACCTGAGGGCACGAAGAGGAAGGAGATGGAGGAGGACCAGGACGACGAAGAGTATGAAGAGCCTGGACCTCGGGCGAAGAGAAGTAGGAAGCTGGTGCAAAAGAAGGATTTCGGCTGACATAAGACGGCGTGCGTCATCACTTCATATGAGAGCAAGTAGCGGGAGGATCTATCGAAATAATCTAGATCCGCTCTCAAGGGAATGTTACAAATGTACTCACCGGGTCTCTACCCCGGCCAGAACTCGGACTTCGTTTGGCCAAAATGGCTATGGGGAGTCTTGAGCATAGGAAAGAGTAATGATACCTTAGATTTGGGGAGTGTTGTTTGCAGAATCCGCAGGTCTCCATATATAGGCTTCATGCTTATGCATGGAAGGTTTGATCAGCGTCTGAAGTTTTCTATCAGTACTCTTCGTTACTAGGCTAGATAAGTACTCGGAAATAAACCTCTCCCGTATTGATCAACAAAATCACGGGAGACTGGTTTTGACAGGTTATGAGCCCGGTTGTTTCGAATGAGATATAGGCCCAAGATTCGGCCTTTGATTTTACGGTGTCGATAGATCAATCCACACAAACGGGGGGTCGTGACCCTCGTTCACTACAAACTTCACAATCTCATTCTCATCACTTATATTAGTGATATGCCGATACTTTTACCAACACATCTGATAACTATACTATATATTTCTTGCCTTGACAAAAAATTCTGATTTCTTTCAACTACCATCATCAAGTATCACCACGCGATTCCTCCATCAATCAGATCCAGAACGGCTCGCATAACCCATACGAACAAAACTAATATTGCTCTTCGTAGGTATATCGCTAGAGTGTTTGATATCCAGTTTATATCTTCGCAAACCGGATCAAGCTCAGCCAAGTCTTAGGATACACTGCTACAGATCCCTTAGAGTACCATAATGTCGGTAGAGAAACGCCAAGAGAACCGTCCATGTCCTCATTTCTTAAGCTTGCCTCGCGAGCTGCGAGATCATATTTACCGCGAGCTTCTCCTGGAGGATTTAGTGTGGGACGAACCGCAAGACAGATATAACCTCCAGCCTGCCATCCTGCGCGTCAACAAGCAGGTCAATGAGGAGGCTTCTCGTATATTGTATGACGAGAATTGCTGGGTCTTGTTCAAGATAGACTGCAACAAGAACTATGTCGACATATTGAAGAGGGACCACTGCCGTTCAGTGTCGTCAAACTCTCTCGAGGTGTTCCCGCAACAGGCTTTTTTAAAAGTCGAAGTGAGAGAATTGTGGTTCGTCAGGGAGCCGGTAAATTATTTCTTGACAACGGTTGAAGGTTTGCGAGGGACTTGCAAGAACTTCACATCCGCCTTATCGTTTCATCCGCTCGACATAAAGCTATATTTCAACCTTTCAAGGAAACGGCGAGAAATGCTGCTGGGTTCTGCTTTAGATGCGTTCCATGAAGCACGTGGGATCCACCACGCAGCTGTATTCGGCACCGAACCAGTCTCAAAAGGAAACGAGCTTGCAGGATTTATGATGACCAGAATCAAGAATCTTGACGAGCTTTCCATTAGAGCCAATGTGTATGAAACTCGCGGTAAGCAGATGCTTGAGGCGAATAATATTCGTGAAGCTTTGCACGAATATATCTTGGGGCGCAGATACGCAGAATGGGTAGGGCATTATTTTGAGCTAATCCTCGAAGATGAAGTCATTCAATTCGTTGGTGGAAGTTCATGGTCTCCGTTCATGCAAGCATCGGAATTTAGCTATGCTACTATCTTATGTCTGATAAAGTCTGGTCGAACAGCAGAGGCTATCATGACGCTCGAAGGTCACAGCCATTCGGATTCCAGGAAATCGAAGAAACATTTCCTACGAGGTATTGCCTTCATATGTGACGGGATCAGAATCGAGGCTATCTATGAATTCATCTTGGCTTTGCGATGGAGCGGTCGAGCCGGAGGTACGAAAGTCGAGATCGACGCCCTGGAAGCACATTTAGAAGAAGACCCAAACCCCCAAATGAACATCATATTCTATTACAGGGGTATTCAGGAAATCTTCCAGCGCCAGTCTTCCATCGTGGCTGGTCAGCAGGGTTCTGCCAAAATAGGAGGGATCAACTTCTTGACCCTCTTCGTCAGTCACGCATGGCATGAGCTTCGAGAGGCCGAGGCCGTAAGCGTGTCATAAGTCCTCGCTGCTCAACATGCCTCGCTATTTGAGGGCTCAACGCTCAAACCTGTATTTTGGCCAACGATCTTGACCCTTCGGTTCCTGACCCGTCTTCGTTGTCGGTATCTGGAAACGTGTGGCTGACACTCGATGACCAGATGGCAATGTTATGGTTTCCATGGTATCAAGGCCTGGAACAGCGGGCATGTTGTGCAGGTCCCAAAACGCCATATCTTGTGTTTGTGAATGGAATTTAATGGTATAAGCTGGTACACCCTTTCTTAGTTCTACGAGTATACGAAGGTATCAAATCTTCATATAATTTCTAAAATAAGTCAGCTCTGAGGTGTTCGATATTAGAAAATGTGATATTACTTAGTTACTTCCCTTCGCTACGCTATACCGCTTGATTAACCACACAAGCAAACGCGAGCATTTTGTGTGCAGGTGAGAGCGCATCCGACTTCGCATGGTTGCGTCGCCGTTTCGCGAGGTCTTCTCACACTTTCCTCTTAGCACCTGAAAAGCATAATTGACTTGACGGTATTGATCCGTAACTCCCAGAGCTATGTAAGCATGGCTCTTAATATCTTCTCCAGGCTCATCGCCTCGTCCGCGCAAAATTCGATATCATTCTCTCTCCCCATCTCGTGAATGCGTAGAAGCAAAGGCCGCGATTTCGAATCATGAAAGCGCTCCATATCTGTCTTCCACGACCCATCTTCGAGGAAGAATTCGCCCCTCGCTTGCCACGACTCCCACCACTACTAAGGTAGGAGACCCAGAGAATTGACCATCTCCGCGATGATATCATCTTTGTCAGGCATGAAACCCTCGAAGAGTGGTCGCTCGCCAAGAATCTCGTAAAGGGTGCAACCCAGAGACCACACCTCGGCTGACTTTCCGATTAAGTCCTTTGCAAAGGTAGTTTCGGGAGGTAGGAATAAGACAGGAGTCTGGATCTCCTCTCGGGTTTCAGTATCGCTAAGCCAAGCCTCGCCAAAGTCAGATATCATGATGCGCGGATCGCTAATCTCGTCGCTAGGGGTTACTAATTGGGTAGGCATCACGGAATAGGAGGGGACCTTAGGACCAGTGGGAATACCGTCCGTTCTTTCTATAATGGTTTTTGGAGGTTCCCCGAAGCCTTGATAGATCTCGCCGATGGATAAGGAGTCTATGGGCGGCAAGCGGGAAAGTATGTTCCTGATATGTAGATCTCATCGATACCTTAGCGTAAGCTTTGGCAGAATCTATTGGCGTCACTCACCACCATGCACCACATCACAGGAATGAATGTCTTGCAATTCCAATACGGCTTGTGTAGCGACTGCTCACGCAATTCCTATGGGGAACATCCAATCAGTGCTTGCCTCTTTTGAAGCTGCTACATTGCATCTAGCAGATTCGCTCACTAGACACAAATGACGGCCGTTTGGACCGTCTATGCAGAACTCATCGAGTATAGGACTGACATAGCTTTATCCCGTATGATTTGGTTGGGAATTACTTAGATGTCGGAGGATTCGGGTTTCTGAACTAGTATTCGACGCCTCTGCTACAAGGATTTTCACCGCGACGTAGCGATTCATATGCTGATCTTTCGCAAGTTAAATAATAGAGTAAATACCACATCCAAGTTTATGCACAATCCGATATCGGCCATCTGAACACTCATCTTGGAGATATACCGGATGGTAGCCTCACACATGATGTCCCTCAAGGTCTTCAACATCCTCCTGCCACTGGTATTTCAAGCCACCTGGCGATCTCTGCCCGATGGGAGTGGCCAATGACGAACAAGACATCACGAAATTTGAGAAAGCTTGAAATGGACGAGGGATCTACCACAAGACTTCAGACAGGGCTCCGCCTTCTGTGCATCATGGGAGGACTCACGGTTTGGAACCCAAAATACGGACAGCAGCTAAATAAGTGTGCCCGCGTACAGCCACGCCATCTTCTACGAATAGGCGCTGCGAAAAGGTCTTGCATACCTCCCCCCACGGCGCCTGGCCAGCACGCAGTTGTGAGGCCTTAGTCTACGATATCCGCAGGACATGTAGTGGACAATTTGTTGGCCTAGCGTGGAAGACAGGCACATGCGTGCCAACATAATCGAATGATTGAAGTTGTTCAATTAGATGCTGCGCCTCGGCAGACTTTCACTTTAGGAGTACTCCCGGGCCCGTGCACGTTCCGGTCCCGTGCACACCCTAAACCCGATTAGTAACCAATACTATTTTTATTATTATTCAACCACCATTCATAGAATCAAATTGCAATTAATATAGAGAGTTGTCGATATCTATATGAAGCTTCCAAGCTATAAGAATTAATCATCAAATCGCTTAGGAGCTTTGAATTGCCTTCCAGCTCGCGTAGACCTGATTTGACTAGGCCCCCTTTCCACCTCCTCAATAGCAACAAAATCAGTGAATTGCTGTACTTTCACCTCTTTAGACTTCTTCTTTTGCCATTTCTGAAGCTCTTTAGCCTTCAGCTTTTGCTCCTGAACTAGACGTCGTTGCTTCAATTCCTTCGCCCGTAGCTCCTTTTTTCGCTTCGCTTTCTCCTCTCGTTCCGCCTTCTTTTTTTCCCGTTCC